>ERZ791903.98-NODE-98-length-137408-cov-22.138250_pt1 | contig 137408 bp, 111 predicted proteins | sample MGYA00510148_ERZ791903 | MGnify/ENA primary metagenome ERZ791903 (study PRJEB30046, sample SAMN00792080) | human gut metagenome | study: EMG produced TPA metagenomics assembly of the A metagenome-wide association study of gut microbiota in type 2... | reverse complement strand
CCTCTTTTCATAGAAAAATCCTCGGCAAAATGCCGAGGACTTTGTCTACAGTCTGAAATCAGCTATACAATAAAAAGTATAGCTGATTTTTTTATGATATAAGACATGAAAAACTACTGAAACACATACACAATTCAGACACAATTTGCTGAAACAGTGTTTTGTGCCTTACTTTATTGAAAAAAGTTTTGGAATTTTAAAAAGTAAATTGTGCGTATACCCTTATGAAAAAGATAAAAATACGACTATAGTCAGAAAAATAACTTTATAATATTAAGTTATCAAATAATCAGACAATATCAAGAAAAAAACTATTTACATTGAGCTTTCATAGTTGTAAAATCATAAACAGGAAATGATTCACTTCTTAATAAGTTATCCGTTAACAAATTTACACTAGGAAAGGAAGAACCTATGAGTAAACAATGGAATGAAAGCACAGCCACAGCTAAGGGATTATATGATCCTCGCTACGAGCATGATAACTGTGGAATTGGGGCAGTAGTAAATATCAAAGGTATCAAAACACATGAGACAGTCGAGAATGCTTTAAAGATTGTCGAGAACTTAAAGCACAGAGCCGGAAAAGACGCTGATGGTAAGACGGGAGACGGTGTCGGCATCCTGCTTCAGATTTCTCATAAGTTTTTTAAGAAGGTTACAAAGCCACTTGGAATAGAGCTTGGAGACGAGAGAGATTACGGTGTGGGAATGTTTTTCTTCCCTAATGATGAGTTCAAGACTATTCAGGCAAAGAAGATGCTTGAGGTTATCGTGGAGAAGGAAGGCCTTGAATTTCTCGGATGGAGAGAAGTGCCTACAGAGCCTGATAAGCTTTCTAAAAAAGCCAGAGACTGTATGCCATGCATCATGCAGTGCTTTGTAAAAAGACCTGAGGATGTTGAGAGAGGACTTGAGTTTGACAGAAAGCTGTATGTTGCAAGACGTGTTTTCGAGCAGTCAAACGACAATACATATGTGGTTTCCTTCTCAAGCAGAACAATCGTATATAAGGGAATGTTCCTTGTAGAGCAGCTCAGACAGTTCTTCATGGATTTACAGGATCCTGATTATGAGTCAGCAATCGCCACAGTACATTCAAGATTCTCTACAAATACAAACCCAAGCTGGGAGAGATCTCATCCAAACAGATTTATCGTACACAATGGTGAGATTAATACTATTCTTGGAAACTCTGACAAGATGTCAGCACGTGAGGAGAACATGGAGTCTCCTAAGCTTAAAAAAGAGTTCCAGAAGGTTCTGCCGGTTATCAATGCGGCAGGATCTGACTCAGCAATGCTTGATAATGCGCTTGAATTCCTGGTAATGAGTGGTATGGAGCTTCCACTTGCCGTTATGATAATGATTCCTGAGCCATGGGCAAACAATTCAATCATGACTCAGAAGAAGAAGGATTTCTACCAGTATTACGCTACAATGATGGAGCCATGGGATGGTCCGGCTTCAATCGTATTCTCAGATGGTGATTTAGTCGGAGCAGTGCTTGACAGAAACGGACTTCGTCCATCACGTTACTATGTGACAGATGATGATTACCTTATCCTTTCATCTGAGGTCGGAGTACTTGAGATTGACCCTACAAAGATTGTGAAAAAGGATCGTCTCCGTCCGGGAAAGATGCTCCTTGTGGATACTGTCGCAGGAAAAATCATAGATGATGATGAGCTCAAGGAGAGATATGCAGACAAGCAGCCTTATGGTGAGTGGATTGACAGATACATGGTAAATCTCAAGGATTTAAAGATTCCTAACCAGAGAGTACCTGAGTATACAAAGGAAGAGCGCCAGAGAATGCAGAGAGCCTTCGGTTACACATATGAGTCACTCAAGGATTCAATCCTTCCTATGGCTAAAAATGGTGTTGAGGGCACAGCTGCAATGGGTACTGATACACCGCTTGCAGCTTTATCAGGTAACAGGGAGCCGTTATTCAACTACTTTAAGCAGCGCTTCGCACAGGTAACAAACCCGCCTATCGATTCAATCCGTGAGGAGGTAGTTACATCAACTACACTCTATATCGGTGAGGCCGGAAACGTACTTGAGGAGAAGCCGGAAAACTGCCGTGTACTTAAGATTAACAACCCAATCCTTACAAACACCGACCTTATGAAGATTAAGAATTTAAAGGCCGATGGCTTTAAGGTAGAGGTTTTACCTATTATATATTACAAGAACACAAGTCTTGAGAAAGCAGTGGACAGACTTTATATAGAGGCTGACCGTGCATACAGGGACGGAGCCAACATTATTATCCTCTCAGACAGGGGTGTTGATGAGAACCACGTTGCAATTCCTTCACTGCTTGCAGTTGCTGCATTGCAGCAGTATCTTGTAAAGACAAAAAAGAGAACATCGCTTTCGCTTATTCTTGAGTCAGGAGAGCCAAGAGAGGTTCATCATTTTGCTACACTGCTTGGATTTGGTGCAAGTGCAATCAACCCTTATCTGGCACAGGATACGGTTAAGCAGCTTGTTGACGAACATATGCTTGACAAGGATTATTATGCAGCAATCGATGATTACAACCATGCAATCATTACAGGTATTGTAAAAATTGCAGCAAAGATGGGTATTTCAACCATCCAGTCATATCAGGGCTCAAAGATTTTTGAGGCAATCGGTATTGACAAGAGTGTTATTGATAAGTATTTCACAAATACAGTAAGCCGTATCGGTGGAATTACATTACAGGATATCGAGAACGATGTGAATGAGCTTCACTCTGCGGCCTACGATCCGCTCGGACTTGAGACAGATGTTACACTTGACAGCAAGGGCAGACACAAGATGAGAAGCGGAGCTGATGACCATCTGTACAATCCGGCTACAATCCATCTTCTCCAGCAGTCGACACAGCGCGGTGACTACAATCTGTTTAAGCAGTACACAGCACTTGTGGACGAGGAAGAGAAAAATACAAACATCCGTGGACTTATGGATTTCAACTATCCTAAGAAGGGTGTCAAGCTCGAGGAGGTTGAGAGCGTTGACTCAATTGTGACACGTTTCAAGACAGGTGCTATGTCATACGGATCTATTTCCAAGGAAGCACATGAGACACTTGCAATTGCCATGAACCATCTGCACGGAAAATCAAATACCGGTGAGGGTGGAGAGGACAAGGATCGTCTCACAATCGGAAAAGACGGAAAGAACCGCTGTTCAGCAATCAAGCAGGTTGCTTCAGGACGTTTTGGTGTCACAAGCAGATACTTAACAAGCGCACAGGAGATTCAGATTAAGATGGCACAGGGTGCTAAGCCGGGTGAGGGCGGACACTTACCTGGAAAGAAGGTTTATCCTTGGATTGCAAAGACAAGACTTTCAACACCGGGTGTTGCACTCATCTCTCCACCACCACACCACGATATTTATTCTATCGAGGATTTGGAGCAGCTTATATTCGACTTAAAGAATGCAAACAGAGATGCAAGAATCTCAGTCAAGCTCGTTTCTGAGGCCGGTGTAGGAACTGTTGCAGCAGGTGTTGCAAAGGCCGGAGCACAGGTAGTGCTTATCTCAGGCTACGACGGAGGAACAGGAGCCGCACCTAGCAGCTCAATCCACAATGCGGGACTTCCATGGGAGCTTGGACTTGCAGAGACACACCAGACTCTTCTTATGAATGGTCTTAGAAATAAAGTAAGAATTGAGACAGACGGTAAGCTGATGAGTGGTCGTGATGTGGCAATAGCAGCGTGTCTTGGAGCCGAGGAATTCGGTTTTGCGACAGCTCCGCTTGTAACAATGGGCTGCGTAATGATGAGGGTATGTAACTTAGATACATGTCCGGCAGGAATTGCCACACAAAACCCTGAGCTTCGTAAGCGCTTTGCAGGAAAGCCTGAGTACGTTGAGAACTTCATGCGTTTCATCGCTGAAGAGCTTCGTGAGTATATGGCAAAGCTTGGCGTAAAGACAGTGGATGAGCTCGTTGGACGTGGAGATCTCTTAAAGAAGCGTGATAACCTAAGCGAGAGACAGTCAAAGATTGACCTTGACTGCATACTTAATAATCCGTTTGACGGCAAAAAGCAGAAGGTTATATTTGATCCTAAGCAGGTATATGACTTTGAGCTTTCAAAGACAAAGGATATGACTGAGATCATGACACAGCTTAAGAGCGCACTTGAGAGCGGACAAAAGCGCGCGATTGAGATTGAGGTAACAAATACAAACAGATCTCTCGGAACAATATTTGGTTCTGAGATTACAAAGAAATATGACGATACGCTGGATGAAGATACATTTGTTATCAAGTGTAACGGTGCAGGCGGACAGAGCTTTGGAGCATTTATCCCTAAGGGACTTACACTTGAGCTTGTCGGAGATTCAAATGATTACTTCGGAAAGGGTCTTTCAGGTGGAAAGCTCATCGTATATCCACCTGCAGGAGTCAAGTTTGAGAAGGATGATAATATCATCATCGGAAACGTGGCACTTTACGGAGCTACCAGCGGTAAAGCCTTCATAAACGGTGTTGCCGGTGAGCGTTTCTGCGTAAGAAATTCCGGTGCAACAGCAGTAGTTGAGGGTGTCGGCGATCATGGCTGTGAGTACATGACAGGTGGCCGCGTAGTTATCCTTGGAAAGACCGGAAAAAACTTTGCAGCAGGTATGAGCGGTGGAATAGCATATGTGCTTGATGAGGACAATGACCTTTACATGAGAACCAACAAGCAGATGGTATTTACTGAGGAGGTCTCAAACAAGTACGATGTATTAGAGCTTAAGGAAATGATAAAAGAGCATGTAACACTTACAAACTCAGAAAAGGGTAAGGAAATCCTTGATCATTTCAGTGAGTATCTTCCTAAGTTCAAGAAGGTTATTCCTTACGATTACAACCGTATGCAGATGGCTATTGTACAGATGGAAGAAAAGGGTCTTAACGCAGAGCAGGCACAGATTGAGGCATTTTATGCCAGCACAAGAGGCTAAGGAGGACGCAGATAATGGGAAAACCAACAGGATTTATGGAATATGACAGATGCGAAGCAGCGTCTGTAGAGCCAAAGGAGCGTATTAAGAACTTTAACGAGTTCCATGTGTTCCTTTCAAAAGAAAATCAACAGAAACAGGCTGCCCGTTGTATGGACTGCGGAGTTCCTTTCTGCCAGTCGGGAATGACAATAGCAGGCATGACATCAGGCTGTCCTCTGCACAACCTGGTTCCGGAGTGGAATGACCTTGTATATACCGGCAACTGGGAGCAGGCATATAATCGTCTGCACAAGACCAATAATTTCCCTGAGTTTACATCAAGAGTCTGCCCGGCACTGTGCGAGAAGGCATGTACATGTGGACACTGGGGTAGTCCGGTGTCAGTCAGGGACAATGAGCATGGTGTAATAGAGACTGCATATGCAAACGGATATGCAGCTCCAAAGCCACCAAAGGTCAGAACCGGCAAGAAGGTGGCAATCATTGGATCGGGTCCTTCAGGACTTGCGGCAGCAGACCAGCTTAACCAGAGAGGCCATGAGGTTACAGTATATGAGAGAGAGGACCGCGTCGGTGGCCTGCTCATGTATGGTATTCCAAATATGAAGCTTGATAAGAGCATTATTGACAGAAAAGTTAATATAATGAAGGAAGAGGGCATTCATTTTGTCACAGGCTGTGATGTCGGAAAGGATATAAAGCCGGCAGAGCTTTACAAGAAGTATGACAGGGTAATCCTTTGCTGTGGTGCCAAAAATCCAAGAGACATAAAGGCAGACGGAAGAGATGCAAAGGGTATTTACTTTGCTGTTGATTACCTTACCCAGAATACAAAGAGTCTTTTAAATTCAAACCTGACAGATGGCAAGTTTGTATCTGCAAAGGGCAAAAATGTAGTCATTATCGGTGGCGGTGACACAGGAAACGACTGTGTCGGAACTGCAATCCGTCAGGGCGCCAAATCGGTCACACAGCTTGAGATGATGCCTTGTCCGCCTACAGAGCGTGCCGCAAACAATCCGTGGCCGGAGTGGCCAAAGGTCTTAAAGACAGACTACGGCCAGGAGGAAGCCATTGCAGTATTCGGACATGATCCACGTATCTATAAGACAACCGTAAAAGAGTTCCACAAGGACAAAAACGGCAACCTGAAGGAGCTTACAATTGTAAGTCTTGAGAGTAAAAAGGACGAGAAGACAGGCAGATTCATGATGGTTCCGGTAGAGGGATCAGAGAAAAAGCTTCCGGCAGAGCTTGTGCTTATAGCAGCAGGCTTCCTTGGAACAGAAAGCTATGTGGCAAAGGCATTTGGTGTAGAGCTCAATGCCAGAACAAACGTAAGTACACAGGAGGGACATTACGCTACAAACGTAAAAAACGTATACGTGGCAGGTGATAACCACCGTGGTCAGTCCCTTGTAGTATGGGCTATCAGAGAGGGCCGAGAGGCTGCCAGAGAGGTTGATGAGAGTCTCATGGGATATTCATATCTCTCAGTACAGTAACTATTATTATAGCAATTTTCCTTAATAAATTTTATTTCATACATTTTATATCAAAAATCCCGGTGCAATGCACCGGGATTTTGATTTAAAGCTCTGCATAATTGCGAAATATGATTATTGAGCAGATAATTCTTTTTTAAGTGTTTCGACTTCCGTAAGGGAGAGTCCTGTATAGAAAGAGATGTCCTCCAATGGGATTTTTTTGGCGGCAATCATACGCTTCGCATTTTCCTTCTGGGTATTTTCCCTGCCAATTTTTTCACCAATTTCCTTACCAATTTTTTCACCAATTTCTTTTCCTTCATCGAGTTTATCTAGATAAGCTAATTGTAAGTTCATATACTGTACCCTCCATTTCTTACTGTGACGGGCATCCTCAACAGCGTCAGAAAGCTCCCTGGTAAATGAATCTAATGGGGCACTGCCGTCAATGAAATCTAAAAGTGTCTTGAGATTAATAGTGATATCGTCAATGATGCCTTTGGTGTTTAGGATAATCTTTTTGGTTCCATCATTTAGTCTGAGTCCATGATCTTCAACGCATATGTTTTCGAAGGAATAATAATGCCTTCCTAGTTTGAAAGGATCAAAAGTACATACAAAGATAATTATATTATTTTTGAGTTCTTTGTAGCTTTGCCCTTTATCAATCAGATCAAGGTCGATTAAATCCTGATAATATCGCATGCGTTTCGGCTGATCCGGTTTAGAGATATTTTGCATTTCAATATTATAGACAGTGTTTTCTCCGTCGTCAACATATACGTCAAGCCGTATGCTCTTGGCTTTTACATCAAGATTGATAACTTCCTGAACTTTTGGATACTCTATATGCTTGATTTTTATGTCAAGCACGGTCTCCCAAAATGGCTTGCAGTATTTAGCCTGACGCATGATAATACCAAACATGAAATCATCGCTGATGGTAAGATCCTCATATTTTTTTATAATACCTGTTTCCATTGAGTTGTTAAAGTTATTTTGAGTCATATATGTCCTCCTGATGCTTCCCATATTATAGTTTTTTAAAGTAGTGTTAAACTGTAATTAAGCATATAAATTGGGGTAAATAAAATACATTATAGAACACAAAAGACACAAATATTTAAAAAGATAAGGATAGTATAACTTATGCTGATGAAATATTCAAGATGAGTATAAACAAAAATTACTGTTTTCTAACGGAGCGGTTACTACAGATAAACTAATTGAAATTTGACTTATAAGATGTTAAGATAGCAGTGTTTGACATGATAATGAAGAGATTAGGAGCGGCAAATGAGCAAAACAGTATTTTTTGACATAGACGGAACAATATGGGACGATGACATGGTGATTCCTGAAAGCACCATGGAGGCTGTGGCCGCCCTTAAGGCAAACGGACATCGTGCATTTATATGTACAGGACGTGCCAGAGCCAGTGTGAGGTCAGAGAAGCTATTAAATATGGGTTTTGATGGAATAATTGCGGCATGTGGCAACTATATTGAAATGGATGGCAAAGTAATATACGAAAATGACCTGAGCGCAGATATGGTACAAAAGGTCATAAGGGTGCTTTCTGAGTGTAAAATGCCTGTAGTGCTTGAGGGCTCCACAGACTACTGGATAGATGACGAGGGCTTTGAGAATGATCCGTATGTGGATTACCTTTTTGAGTCACTTGGTGAGCATGCACATATAATAAGAGGATATGACGGCGAGATAAGAATTAATAAATTCTCCGCTGACGTGATAGATGGTACTGATTATGAACGTGTGAAGGCAGAGTTTGCCGATGATTTTCTGATACTCGAGCATGTGGAAAATGTCGTGGAGTTCGTGCCGAAAGGAACCTCAAAGGCAACCGGCATCAAATGGCTGTGCAATCATCTGGATATCCCGCTTGATGAAACCTATGCGATAGGCGATAGTGTAAATGACCTTGAAATGCTTGAGAGTGTAGGACATGGAATCGCGATGGGCAACTCAATGCCACCGGTTAAAGAAATTGCGGAATATGTCACATCGGATATTTCAGATGATGGAGTGAAAAATGCGTTAAAGCATTACGGATTGATATAGAAAATGTAAAATAAATATTAAAATGAAATATCACTGTTGACATTGAAATGCAATAGTGATATTTTATTTACAGAAAGAAATTAGCACTCGAAAGAAATGAGTGCTAACAGAGATAAAAGGAGGCAATACAATGAAATTAGTTCCATTATCAGACAGAGTAGTATTAAAGCAGTTAGAAGCAGAGGAAACAACAAAATCGGGAATCATCCTTACAAGTTCAGCACAGGAGAAGCCACAGGAGGCTGAGGTTATCGCAGTAGGACCTGGCGGAATGGTTGACGGCAAGGAAGTTAAGATGCAGGTAACAGTCGGACAGAAGGTTATTTATTCTAAATACGCAGGCACAGAGGTTAAGCTCGACGGAGAAGAGTACATCATCGTAAGACAGAACGATATTCTTGCAGTAGTAGAGTAAGATTAATTTACGGATAGAAGCTAAAGATCCGGTACGTTTTACATATCCGGTCATAGCTGCTTACATTTTGGAATTAAATATCAAATTTATAAATAAATAGAAAGGTCGTATAAATCATGGCAAAGGAAATTAAGTATGGCTCAGAAGCCAGAGCAGCACTTGGAGCTGGAGTAGATAAATTAGCAAATACAGTCAGAGTAACACTTGGACCAAAAGGAAGAAACGTAGTACTTGACAAATCATACGGTGCACCACTCATCACAAACGATGGTGTTACAATCGCAAAAGAGATTGAGCTTGAGGATGCTTTCGAGAACATGGGAGCACAGCTTGTCAAGGAAGTTGCCACAAAGACAAATGATGTAGCAGGAGACGGAACAACAACAGCTACAGTTCTTACACAGGCAATGGTTCAGGAAGGAATGAAGAACCTTGAGGCAGGAGCAAACCCAATCGTGCTTCGTCGTGGTATGAAGAGGGCTACAGACAAAGCTGTTGAGGCACTTAAGGATATGAGCCAGAAAGTAAAAGGCAAAGAGCAGATCGCTAAGGTTGCAGCTATCTCAGCAGGAGATGAGGAAGTTGGTAATCTCGTAGCAGACGCTATGGAAAAGGTTACAAATGATGGTGTTATCACAATTGAAGAGTCAAAGACAATGCAGACAGAGCTTGACCTTGTAGAAGGTATGCAGTTCGACAGAGGATATCTCTCAGCATATATGTGCACAGATATGGATAAGATGGAAGCAGTACTTGATGATCCGTATATTCTTATTACTGACAAGAAGATTTCCAACATCCAGGATATTCTTCCATTACTTGAGAAGATTGTTCAGGCCGGTGCAAGACTTCTTATCATCGCTGAGGATGTTGAGGGCGAGGCTCTTACAACACTTATCGTTAATAAGCTTCGTGGTACATTCAATGTGGTAGCTGTAAAGGCTCCTGGATATGGTGACAGAAGAAAAGCAATGCTTGAAGATATTGCAATCCTTACAGGTGGTCAGGTAATCAGCTCAGATCTTGGACTTGAGCTCAAGGATACAACAATCGATATGCTTGGCCGTGCTAAGTCAGTTAAGGTTCAGAAGGAGAACACAGTCATTGTTGACGGTGCCGGAGACAAGGATGCTATCGCAGGCAGAGTAAGCCAGATCCGTGGTCAGATTGATGAGACAACATCTGAGTTTGATAAAGAAAAATTACAGGAGCGTCTTGCCAAGATGGCAGGCGGTGTAGCAGTTATCCGTGTAGGTGCTGCAACAGAGACAGAGATGAAAGAGGCTAAGCTTCGTATGGAGGATGCCCTTAACGCTACAAGAGCAGCAGTTGAAGAGGGTATCATCGCAGGTGGTGGATCAGCATATATCCATGCATCAAAGAAGGTTGCAGAGTTTGTTGATACACTTGAGGGAGATGAGAAGACAGGTGCAAAGGTTATCCTTAAAGCACTTGAGGCTCCACTTTACTATATCGCTGCAAACGCAGGGCTTGAAGGTGCAGTAATCATCAACAAGGTAAAGGAGTCAGCTCCTGGAACAGGCTTCAACGCAGCTACAGAAGAGTATGTAGATATGGTTGATAGCGGAATCCTTGATCCTGTAAAGGTTACAAGAAGTGCATTACAGAATGCAACATCAGTAGCTTCAACACTCCTTACAACAGAGTCAGCAGTAGCTACAATCAAAGAGGACACTCCAGCAATGCCAGCCGGAGCCGGCGCCGGAATGGGCATGATGTAATCGTAGACAATGAGGAAAAAAGAAACCCGTGGTCACACTCGTGTGAACCGCGGGTTTTCTTTTTGACGAATGTCCGGATATGAGCAAGTAGCACGCGAGTGCGGATTGCGAATATACGGAGGCTGGAGTAATCCAGCCGTGTCTACGATGTAGGCGGAATAATGCCGAAGTACACGTAAAGTATTATATTAAATGCATAAAGAGTTAATCCTTATGCATTCTACACCGCTCGCGGTAGAGTTAAGAAATTAACTCTACCGCGTTTTTTAGCTGTAAAGAATGGGGTGTAATACAAAGTGGCATTCGCTATAGGCACTATGTTAAAACACACACATTCACCGCACACACATTGTAACAAAAAACACAGTGGGTATGCAATAAAACACGGTGTTATGTGCCAAAAGTTGATTTACTAACATTTATAAGAAAGTGAGGACGCAAAATGAACACAACATCAACAGCATACTTTAACACGCCGTGAGCAAGAAATCCCCCACCTCTATAGGTGGTGGGATGAATTGCGATTAACACGGCGTTTCTTGACTTTGGTATCTGATAATATTATAATCTAATCACAATTCAGTCTTATACATAATAAAGGTTGTAAGTGGTATGAAATTAGATAATAATAATCATTCAGTATTCATGTTGCATTATCATCTTATCATGTGTGTAAAGTACCGCAATAAGGTGATAAATGACAAAATCTCAAGCCGTCTTAAAGAGATATTTGAGAAGATTGCTCCTACATATAACATTACGTTAGAGGAATGGAATCACGACATTGACCATGTTCACATCCTGTTCCGAGGACACCCCAACACCGAGATAAGTAAGTTTATCAATGCGTATAAATCTGCAAGTAGCAGACTTATCAAGAAAGAGTTTCCTCAGATACGTAAATCTCTTTGGAAAGAGATGTTCTGGTCACAGAGTTTTTGTCTGCTGACCACTGGCGGTGCTACCGTAGACATTATCAAGCAGTATATACAATCTCAAGGTAAGAAAGATGACAAACAGAGCAATTAAGTATAGAGCATATCCTACAACTGAACAAAGTGTTATGTTTGCCAAGACCTTCGGTTGTTGCCGCAAGGTCTATAACCTCATGCTTTCCGATAAAATTGAGAGCTACAAGTCTACAGGTAAGTTTGTTACTGTAACACCTGCCAAATACAAAAATGATTACCCATATCTCAGAGAAGTGGATAGCCTTGCTCTTGCTAATAAACAGATGGACTTACAGGAAGCTTTTCGTAATACATTTAGTAAATCCCGTAAGAAGAAAAACGGTTTTCCTAAATTCAAGTCTGCCAAACATAGCCGTAAGTCCTATACTACAAACAATCAAAAAGGCACAGTTGCTATCATAGATAACAAATGTATTAAGCTCCCTAAGATTGGAAAGGTAAAAGCTGTTATCCATCGTGTGCCTGACGATAGTTGGACAATTAAATCGGCTACCGTATCACAGGAATCTGACGGCAAATATTATATCTCCGTACTCTTTGAGTTTGAGAATACCGTAAATCCTTATGTAGCCGATAAAACTAATGCCATCGGGTTAGATTATGCTTCCGACGGCTTATACGTAGATAGTAATGGCAATACAGGTACTAATCATAAGTATTATCGTGAGAGCCACAACAAGCTTGCTAAGGCTCAGCGTAAGCTATCACGTATGCAAGGCTCTAAGAAACACGAGGTTAAGTCCAATAATTATATAAAGCAACTTCGTAAAGTGAATAAGATACATAGGCATATCGCTAATCAGCGTTTGGATAACCTGCATAAGATATCTACTGAGATAGCCAATCAGTATGATGTTGTTTGTGTAGAATCCTTAAATATGAAAGCTATGTCAAATAAAGGTTTTGGTAATGGCAAAGCTACTCTTGATAACGGATATGGCATGCTCCTATCTATGCTTGAATACAAGTTATCTGACAGGAATAAGTATCTCATCAAGGTAGACAAGTGGTTCCCGTCATCACAGATATGTCATTGTTGTGGTATGCTACATCCTGAAATGAAGAATTTAGCTATCCGTAAAATGACATGTGATTGCGGTCTTACAATAAGCCGTGACCAGAACGCTGCTATCAATATCCTAAAGGAAGGATTACGACTACTGACTGAAGTTGCCCGAAATTAAATATGACAGTAGGGATGGAATAGCCCAAACTTATACGCCTGTGGACACTGTGTAAGACGAGCCGTTACGTATCATCGTAGCCAGCGCAGTAGTGGTTGAAGCAGGAAGCTCCGACTTCTATAAGTCGGAGTAGTTCACAAGGGAAAAGACAAGCCTTAATAGACAATGCGGCCAGTACCTGCATTACAGTCACAGTGTCCATATGATTATAAGAGTCAAATGATACTTACCTATATGTATATAAGTGGTCATAACCATATGATGATATTTAAATACATATGATTTAAGTAAGCTAAAGATTTTTCGGATAATAAAATTCAAAACTAATTTAATTATTATCCTGAGGATTAAATCATTCATAGAATACACGCTCCTTTCTTTCGTGGTCATAGAGAGTATGATTTTTATTTCTCTTTTTTTTATTTGAATAAAATATTTCTATAGAATTACATAGATAAATATGGATTCCGCAAAATAACGATAAAATTGTAAGAGTTATTTGCTTGGCAGATGTGCATTAAAAGTTACAAAATCATCATAAAATGTCTCATTTATGGGAGTTCAGAGATATTCCGGCCGACAAAAGACCGGTAGTAAGTGGAGGTAGATAGCATATCTGTTAAGTGGTATTATATAATTGTGAAAAAAGATAAATATTGCACAAATACAACTTTGTGATCACGGTTAAAGAGCAGCATTTTGTTGTGCAACTCTCACAAAAACAATCCAATGGGGCATTTTTACTTGACAAAAACACCCCATTGGATTACTTTATAAGTGAAGGGAGGATATATATGGGAAATGAAAAGACTGACTGGATGATATATTCAGACCGGGAAATGAGTGTTATGTCTGCACAGGAAGAAAAAGTATCCTTCAAGGAACTGATAAAATCCCTGGGAATGACACAGAAAGAATTTTCGGAGACATTTGGTATTCCAATGGGAACCTTAAGGCACTGGATATCCGGTGATCGTGAGTGTCCTGTATACACTAAAAGAATGCTTGCATATATGGTAGAATTAAAAAGACTGGAGGCAAAAAGGAATGAAGAATAAGATTTTGCGTACTATTCAGAAGGTATTCTGCGCGGTTATGATGGTTGTTGTGATTATTATTTCAACAGTATTTATTTTCATAGCACCTATAGCTCAAAGGGTTATCAGACAGAATATCTTTGTAGCTATTCTAACCGGCGGTGATATTTACAGAAATCATGATAATGATTTTCAAGATACTTTCAATGAAGCATATCAGTATTATGATACGGAGCTTGAGGAATCTTATTTTGATTTTGATAATCAGGAGATGAAGCAGTAAGAAAGGAAGGTAACAGCATGAAGAGAAAAATCATAACAGCAATACTTGCGATAACGGTTGTATTTTCGGCAGCTTCGTGTGGATCAGCCGAAAACAAGAGCAGCAATACACAGGAAGAAACAGTATCCGATACGCAGAACAGCACGGAAAGAACAGCTGAAGCTGCAGGGGATACGCAGTCTGAAGAAATGACTGCAACAGTAAATGATGGTGAAAACGTACCGGGTTCCGGTACATCAAAATCAGATACATCAGATACTGCGGCATCTTCGTCTGCTGACAGTAAAGACAATGACAGTACTGTAAAGAAGAACAGTTCAAAGAATAGTACCTCCACAGCCGTGAACCACAACAGCACACAAAGTACAGGTGCTTCAACTGCAAAAACAGACAGCGGTAAAAAGAGCGCGCAGTCTTCAGGTGCATCAAATCAGACCAAGCCGGCATCAGCCGCAGGCAGCAAAGGTACAGACAGCTCATCAGGCACAGCGAATAAGCCAGCTGCTCATACCCATACATGGGTAAAGTATGTGGCCAATACAATAAACCACCCGGAGCAGGGACACTATGAGACAAAGGTGGTAAAGGCTGCATATGATGAGCCGAAGTATGAGGAACATAACGTATGTAACAAATGTGGCAAGGATTTAGGAACAGATAATGATGAAACTGATATGGTAGCATATCATTATGCATTTGAATGTGATGGAAGTTACAGCTGTATTCCGGTACAGGTCGGAACCATACACCATGACGCAGTAACAGAGCAGGTATATGTGGTAGATCAGGCAGCATATACGGAGAATGTCTATGGCGAAAGATGCAGCGGATGCGGTGCCACAAAATAGGGTGGTAGTAAGTGGTAGTAGATATCTTTTTGATGATAGTGTAATATATAATTGATGATAAAGGAATTGTACAGAGGTCTCGTACAGTTCCTTTTTTGTTACAAATTGTAAGCCAAATGAATAACATGACAGGAGAACATGATGAAAAAACTTATATCACGAACAGACATCATGCAGAGGGGACCTCCATAACAGCAGGGATTGACCATAGCGGTCAGTCCTTTTTTAGTGCAAATAAATTAAGGAGACAAATCGCATGAAAAAATTTAAAAGAGTGTTGGCACTGGCCATGGCAGTTATTTTATCTGTGCCAACAATCATCACAACCGGTATGGGAACAGTGCCGGTCAAGGCGGCCGGTGATACGGTTGAACTGACGGTATCAGATGATTCTGCCAAGTATGCCGGATACGAAACACACAAGATGTATGCAGGCGGCAATTATGCTTATTGTGTACAGCCGTCTAAAAAGACTCCGCAGTCCGGAACATATGAAAAGCACTATGATGTAGAGAATTATGTAAGCAATGCCGGAGACGAAACGCAGGCACTACAGAGTCGCAATCTTGCGTATTACTGCTGGGGAGCACCGGGCTTTAATGCAAGCTATTTCCCATCTACATGGTATGACGGCAGCGCAATGGATGACGACAAGTACATTGCATTAAGTCACATAATGTTGTCTTTTTTGGTGTCATACGATGAAGTAGGTTCTATGCATGGATGTAACAGTTCAGTGAAATAGGGCTACCGCAATCCCACTGGCTTTAGACGATGGGTTAAGGTAGCCGGAAGCGGAGGTTTGTGCTATACTTGCGTTATGGGAACGTGGAAATCAAAAAACAGACACAAATATTTGTTACAGTATCATATTATATTCGTATGCAAGTATAGAAAGAAATTGCTGATGTCAAAACAAATATCAGATGATATAAAGCAGTTTTCTTATGAGATATGTCAAAAGCATAAAGTCATTATCAGATATATGGAGACAGATAAAGATCATATTCATTACATGATAGAAACAGAACCAACAATGTCTATCAGTAAAATAGTAAATCTGATGAAGAGTTATACAACATATCATATTTGGAAAAAATATCCGGATTATCTACGAAAACATTTTTGGAAAGAACATACTTTTTGGACGGACGGATATTTTGTCTGCAGTGTAGGAAGTGTTTCAGAAGAGATGTTGAGAAAATATATAGAAAATCAAGGGTAGGAAGGTGGCGACAGTGGGTGTTAAAAGCATATAAATACAGGATATATCCTAATAGCGAACAAAGAATTCAGATTGCAAAAACATTTGGCTGTTGCCGTTTTGTTTACAATCAGACATTGGCATATCGGAAAGAAATATACGAGAAAGAGAAAAAGTCAGTTAGTAAAACGGATTGTAATAATTACTGTAACAGAGAATTAAAGAAAGACTATGAATGGTTAAAAGAAATAGATAAATTTGCTCTGACCAACGCAATCTATAACATGGACGCTGCATATCAAAAATTCTTTAAGGAGCATGCAGGATATCCGAAATTCAAGAGCAAACACGATAACCATAAATCATACACAACAAACTTCACAAATGGAAATATTGCGGTAGATTTTGAGACAGGGAAGATAAAATTGCCAAAATTAAAAGCGGTAAAAGCAAGGTTACACAGGGAATATAGTGGGCAGATTAAGTCAGCGACCGTTTCGCAGGTTTCCAGTGGAAAATACTATGTGTCCATACTTGTAGAAACGGAGCATAAGGAACTGGCACATACAAATCATAACATAGGAATCGATTTAGGAATTAAAGATTTATGTATTACTTCCGATGGGAAGGTATATGAGAATCTAAAAATTATAAAAAAATACGAGAAACAGCTTGTAAAGCTGCAAAGGCAACTGTCACATAAAGGAAAGAGAAGTAAGAACTATTATAAAACAAAGAAAAAGATAGCATTATGCCATGAGAAAATAAGGAACATAAGAAAAGATTATCTACATAAAGTTTCACATGAGATTATCAGCGAAAACCAAGTGATAGTTTCAGAGAATTTACAGATAAAAAACATGGTAAAAAATCATCATCTGGCAAAAGCCATAAGTGATGTATCATGGTATGAGCTGACAAGACAGTTAGAGTATAAGGCAAAATGGAATGGCAGGAAATACATCAAAATAGATACATTTTATGCTAGTAGTCAATTATGTTCTGTTTGCGGGTATCAGAATCCAGATGCAAAAGATTTGTCAGTGAGGACATGGATATGTCCGAAATGCGGAGCAGGACATGACAGGGATATCAATGCCGCAAAAAATATACTGACAGAAGGATTAAGACAAATAGCATAAAGAAATATATAGGGCAGGGACTGCCCAAATTAACGCCTGTGGAGATAGTAGGTTACGAGGTCGTTGAAGCAGGAAGCCCATTGGCTTAAGACAATGGGTAGTTCACCTTGATGAAGAAAAATACAAGATGGATGAGTACCGCAGAAACGTCAGGTTTTTTTCAGGTATGGCCTTAACCGGATGATAAAGGAAAGAATGGGCTTATCGACAGGCGGTTTTCCAGATTATGATATGTCATTTATAAAAGACATGTCTGAAAGTGATTTCTGTGAGCTTTCCTCACGCATGACGGATGCAGCACAGCAGGCACTGCGTGAAGTTGGAATTGCAGTTTTAACCTATGACAGGGTGCATGGTATTGACAGGGACCCCAGTGTGGACTATAATGCTTTAAAGCGTAAAAGTACAGAGAGGGAGGATAAAACATATGGAACTCGAATATATCAAAGCAGGGGACTACGAGATACCGAACCTTATACCGAACAAGGAACCACAGGAGCCGCTGACGAAATTCGGACTTATGCACAGGACATGGCTCAAAAAGAATTACAGGGCGAAGTTCGATACGATGCTGATGTTCGGGGAACTTCAGGAACACTGCCTAAAGGTACAGAAGAGAGCACAGGACGAGATGGACAGAATCGTGCCGCAGATGAAAAAACAGGAAGGAGTGACAGAACAGCTGAAGATGCAGGACCAGCTGAAATGGATACGAATGATGAACAGCATCCAGAACAGGGCAGAGGAAATAGTGAGGGATACAGTGATCTACACTTTATAGAAAATGAAATTGTACCGGAATCCGGTACCAGACTATATTTCATGCCAGAGCTGCCGACAGAGGATGAACAGCGCATAAAGGTAGAAAAATACGGCTATCTGAATCCGCGGAAAGCTGATTATATACCTCATGACTATATAAGACAGGTCATGCTCCGTGGAACCGGCTTTGAAGGAGTCGTGGGACAAAACAAATATGGCGTATATGAAAGTGCATATTTGTGGTAAAATACGCACTAAAAAATTTTTAAAAAAATTTTGCAATTAATGCTTGACATTTCAAATATTATCAGGGCGCTAAAAACTTCTTTTCAAACAATTACACCTATGGTATAATGAGCGGTGTTGGAAAAAATACGACAACGAATATTTATATCGGAGTGAGAATTAATGAGTAAGGTTATAGTAGTTACCGATTCAAACAGCGGTATCACACCTGACGAGGCAAAGAAGCTTGGAGTTGAGGTGATTCCAATGCCTTTTTACATCGATGAGCAGATGTATTATGAGAATATCGATCTGACGCAGGAGCAGTTCTATGAGAAGCTTACGGCAGGCGGCGATATCAAGACATCTATGCCTTTGGTTGGTGATGTAACAGATAAATGGGATGAGTTTTTAAAGGAAAATGATGAGATTGTATACATTCCAATGTCATCAGGTCTTTCAAGCTCATGTGAGACAGCATATATGCTCTCGCAGGATTATGACGGCAAAGTGCAGGTAGTCAATAATCAGAGAATATCAGTTACAATGCGCCAGTCGGTTATAGATGCGAAGAATCTGGCAGAAGCAGGAAAAAATGCAGCTGAGATAAAGCAGATATTAGAGGATGCAAAGTTTGAGTCTTCCATATATATCATGGTAGATACTCTTAACTACCTCAAAAAGGGTGGTAGAATCACGCCTGCAGCGGCAGCTCTTGGCACACTTTTAAAGCTTAAACCGGTGCTTCAGATTCAGGGTGAGAAGCTTGATGCATTTGCAAAGGCACGTACCGTAAAGCAGGCAAAGAGCATCATGATAGATGCCATGAAGTCGGATTTTGAGAAGCGCTTCAATAATCCTGATGGCAGCCAGATAAATCTTGAAATGGCATACACGCATGATATTGCAGCAGCTGAGGCATTTAAGGAAGAGGTTCAGGCAGCATTTCCAAATAACGAGATAGTCATGAATCCGCTTTCACTTTCGGTCTCATGCCATATAGGACCCGGAGCACTTGCAATAGCCTGCTCTAAGAAGATAGAGTATTGTAATAAATAATTATTAATAGTTACAAAGCATAATAAATATACCACTAAAATCAAGCAGTAACATGGCACAATGTGTCGTGTCAGAAAATACAAGGGAGGCATGTAAAATGTCAAAGGTAGATGTAGTAATAGGATGTTTCTATGGTGATGAAGGAAAAGGTAAGGTAATTGATTACCTTGCAGCAGACGCTGATGTAGCAGTAAGATGCACAGGCGGAGACAATGCCGGTCACACAATCAAAGCAAACGGTGTTAAATATGCAATGCACCTTATTCCGTCAGGACTTTTATCAGGACATACAATCGGAGTGATCGGAAACGGAGTAGTTTTAAATCCGCAGGTTCTTTTAGAGGAAATCAACAACCTGAAGGAGCACGGATATGATGTAGATAAATACTTAAAAATCAGTGAAAAAACGCATGTCATTTTCCCATATCACAGCAAGCTTGATGTCGCGCTTGAGAAGGTGAGAAAGGCAAAGAAAATCGGTACTACAGGAAAGGGTATCGGACCTTCATACTGCGATAAGTATGAGAGAAGCGGAATCAGAATGGAGGATTTATACGCACCTGATTTCAAGGAGCGCCTTAAGGAGCAGACAGAGCTTAAGCTTGCACTTCTTAAGGTATATGATCCTGAGACTGATTATACAAAGGAGCTTGATTTCGACAAGATGTTTGCAGAGTACAGTGACTATGCAGCACAGCTTGAGCCATATGTATGTGATACAATCACCCTCTTACACAAGGCACTTGAGGATGACAAAAAGGTGGTTGTTGAGGGAGCCCAGGCTACACTCCTTGACATCGACTTTGGTTCATATCCATATGTTACATCATCAAATCCTACAATCGGTGGCATCCTTACAGGAACAGGTCTTTCTGCTTCAGATATCGGAAATGTATACGGTGTCATCAAGGCATACTCAAGCCGTGTAGGTGAGGGACCATATGTGACAGAGCTTCTTGACGCAACCGGAGACAAAATCCGTGAGCTCGGACATGAGTACGGCACCACAACAGGCCGCCCGAGAAGATGCGGATGGTTAGACCTTGTCACCTTAAAATATGCCAAGCGTCTTAACGGACTTACAGCACTTTCTGTAAACCATCTCGACACAATCGGTAAGTTTGATACAATAAAAGTCTGCACCGGCTACGATGTAAACGGTGAGGTAACAGAGGACTTTACCACAAATCTCAAGGTTTTAAACAACGCAAAGCCTGTATATGAGGAGCTTGAAGGTGGCTGGGGAGATGAAATTGCAAGCTGTAAGACTTTCGAGGAGCTTCCTGAGAATGCACAGAAATACATCAGCTTCATAGAGAAATACATCGGAGTACCTGTTAAGTTCATCGGAACAGGTGCTGACAGAGAAGCTATGATTGTACGCGCAGACAATTAGTACAGCTAGAATATCATAGTATTAAAATTATAAATAATGTACAAAAGAGTGTTCAGAATTCACAAATTGAACACTCTTTTTTTATACACTAATATCATAACAATTTAGCAGGAGGAGTATTACTGTGATAGAAATTAGTAATCTCGTAAAGAAATATGGCGACCATATGGCCGTAGATCATCTTTCGCTGACTGTTGAGCCGGGAAAGATATACGGACTTTTGGGACCAAATGGCGCCGGAAAGTCAACCACCATGAATATTGTTACCGGATATATCGGTGCTGATGATGGAACAGTAAAGATAAACGGCTATGATATATTTGCACAGCCTGAGGAGGCAAAAAAATGTATCGGATATCTGCCGGAAATCCCACCGCTTTATGTGGATATGACGGTATATGAGTATCTGAAATTTGTGGCGGAGCTAAAAAAGCTCGACAGGAAAAAGAGAAAAGAAATGATAGCAGATGCCATGGACATGACCGGCATCACGGAGGTGAAAAACCGTCTCATAAAGAATCTTTCCAAGGGCTACAGACAAAGAGTGGGCTTCGCCCAGGCAGTTCTGGGATATCCGGAAATCATTATACTGGATGAGCCTACAGTTGGACTTGATCCAAAGCAGATAATAGAGATTCGTGAGCTTATTAAAAAGCTTGGAGAAGACCATACAGTGATACTGAGCTCGCATATTTTAAGTGAGATAAGTGCAGTGTGTGATCATGTGTTCATCATATCAAAGGGTAAGCTTGTAGCAAGTGATGCCACAGAGAACCTGATTAATCTCATGTCAAAGAACCAGGAAATTAACCTTGTCCTCAAATCAGATGAGATTGGTGCAAGAGGAATGCTTGAGAAGATAGTAAATGTTGATAAGGTCACATTTGAAAAGTCTGAGGAAGAGAAAACAGTGAAGGCTAAGGTTATAGCAAAAGCAAACTGCGATATACGTGAGGAAATATTTGAGCTTGCAAGTGCAATGCATATGCCAATCCTTGAGATGCATACTGTTGTGAAGTCACTCGAGGACGTATTCCTTGAGCTTACAGGGGAAGGAGACGAGAAATAATGCTTGCAATATTTAAAAGAGAATTCAAATCATATTTCCAAAACGTTATAGGATGGCTGTTTGTTGCAGCACTTCTTGCAGTGTATGGCCTATATTTTTATGTATACAATCTGAAAAACGGTTATCCGTATATTTCATATGATTTAAAGGGAATCGGTTTTATTATGATGATTGCAGTGCCAATCCTCACGATGAGATCGCTTTCTGATGAGAAAAAGACAAAGACAGATCAGCTAATGCTGACATCGCCTGTATCTGTCGGAAGGATTGTCGCAGGAAAATATTTTGCGATGGCAGCAGTATACACCATAGACATAGCACTTTTTGCACTTTCACCGCTCGTGCTGTCAATTTACGGTAAGGTGGCATTAAGTGAAGCGTATGTGGCTTTATTTGGCTACTGGCTATACGGTTTATCATGCATCGCCGTGGGACTTTTTATATCGTCGATATCTGAGAGTGTGATTATATCTGCAATACTTACATTTGCGGCATTATTCCTCTCATATATGATGCAGTCCATCACAGGACTCATCTCATCAAGCGGAAACATGCTCACAAAGGTACTTAATTGCTTTGATTTGTACACACCATTTGAGAATTTTGTGAGTGGCTGCTTCAGTGTCACTTCAGCAGCTTATTATCTGACGGTTATTCTGCTTTTATGCTTCCTTACGACGCAGTCTATCCAGAAGAGAAGATGGGCATTTTCAAAGAGGATGATAGGAACAGGAGCGTTTTCGGCAGGAATGATTGTCATAATGTGTGCAATCTGCGTGGTTGTAAATCTTGTACTGACAGCGCTTCCTGCCAAGTACACATCAATTGACTGTTCAGCTACAAAGCTTTATTCGCTCACAAGCGATACAAAGGACAGGGTAAGTAAGCTCGACGAGGATATCACAATCTATGTTTTGAATTCCAAAAAGTCAGAGGATGCAAAAATAGATGAGACAATAAACCGATACAGAGACCTTTCAAGTCATATAAAGGTAAAATATGTAGACCCGGCGACAAGTCCGAAGTTTTATCAGGATTACACAGATACGACACCAACTACAAACAGTCTTATCATCGAGAGCAAAAAACGTTCAAAGGTGATTGATTACAATGATATATATGAATATGACAGCTCATCATATTATTACGGATACCAGTCGCAGTCGAGCATCACAGGCTATGATGCCGAGGGACAGATTACAAGCGCTATAGAGTATGTCACAATGGATGCAGATGAACTCCCGGTAATTTATCAGATAACAGGACACAATGAAACGGAAATAGGAAGCAATTTCCAGAGTGTTGTAAGCAAGGCAAATGCAAATCTTAAGAGCTTGGAGCTCTTTAACGAGGAAAAGGTGCCGGAGGATGCAACAGCCATTATCATTAATTCCCCGACTGTTGATTTCAACGAGGAAGACGCACAGAAGGTAATTGATTATTTAAATGGCGGTGGAAAGGCACTGATTATCGGCTGTTACGCGTATAATGACGAGCTTGCAAACTTTAACAAGATACTTGCGGCTTACAATGTCAGCTTCAAGACCGGTGTGGTAGCTGAAAATGACAGCTCAAAATATTATCAGAATCCTCTCTACCTGCTTCCAACGGTTGAGACGACAGATTACACCTCGGATGCTACAGACGGATATGTATTCCTGGCAGGAAGCTGTGCAATCAGTTATCCGGAGGATACAGGTGATGTGACATATACAAAGCTGCTTTCTACATCAGACAGCGCAGTTTTAAAGAAGGATTGGAAGAATATCACCACATCGAAGGCTGAGGACGGGGATGAGAACGGACCATTTACCACAGGCCTTGCTGTAAACGATTCAAGCACCGGCGCATCGGTTGTCGTGTTGGGTACACCTTACGTGGTTGATGATTCATACGATAATGCCGTTTCAGGCAACAATGCAGACCTGTTCAAGGATGTTATCACATCAATGACCGGGAATGTTGAGCTTGCATCAAGTGTGATACCGGTGAAGGATTACACCTTAAGCAATATCACTATAAATACGCTGCAGGCGGTTATTACGGGTCTTATCATAATGATAGCTGTACCGATACTGCTTATTATCATAGGAATCGTTGTATGGGCAATGAGGAGAAAGAAGTAGATTACAGGTAAAAGCGCATAAGAAATGATGATATGGTAGAAACAGAAGATAGTGAGAGTACTGAGAATGAAAGGCAATAGCAACGGATTAATAAATAGTTCATCTTTTTTTTATGAAATAGGTATTGAAATCGTGCTTATGTTGTACCATTATAATGATTAAAGGGTCAAAATGTATCATTATTATGATGTAGAATAATGAGGAAAAACGGTGAATAGCATGAATCAGATGAACAAAGATAGCAACAGCATAAATATCACGGGTCTTACCGATGAAGAGGTAAGGCAGAGAGTGGAGGAAGGATTTACCAACAGGGCTGATATATCTACAGACAAGACGACAAAGGAAATTGTGATTTCAAACGTTTTCACATATTTTAACCTTATATTTCTTGTCATAACGATACTTCTCATAATGGTAGGTTCTTTCAGAAATCTGACATTTCTGCCTATAATTATTGGAAATACGGTAATCGGAATCGTTCAGGAAATCCGCGCAAAAAAGACTCTTGAAAAAATGAGTTTACTGAATGCTTTGCATGCGGATGTCATCAGAAACGGCAGCGTAAAGCAGATTAGTACGGAGGAACTTGTAAAGGACGATGTGATTTTACTTACCGCAGGAAAGCAGATTTGTGCGGATGCGGTTGTGATATCCGGAAATATACAGGTAAATGAATCACTGCTCACAGGTGAAGCCGATGAGGTAGAAAAGACAGAGGGCAGCACTCTCATGTCGGGAAGCTTTGTTGTATCGGGAGAGTGCTATGCACGGCTTGAAAAGGTCGGTAATGAATCATATATCTCAAAGCTGAGCCTTGAGGCAAAATCAATGGGCGGCAAGGAGCAGTCAGAGATGATACGCTCCATTAATTTGATCGTCAAATGGGTTGGCATAGTTATTATTCCGATTGGGCTTATATTGTTCTGGCAGAGCCATTTTGTGAATGGCGAGTCTATCACAAAGAGCGTTACATCGACAGTTGCAGCGATTATAGGAATGATACCGGAGGGCTTATATCTGCTGACCACAGTGGCGCTTGCCTTAAGCACTATGAAGCTTGCAAGGAAAAAGGTTTTGCTTCATGATATGAAAAGTATTGAGACGCTTGCGCGTGTGGATGTGCTTTGTGTGGATAAAACGGGCACAATTACTGAGCCTGATATGAAGCTTAAGGAAATTTTTCTCTGTAAAAACAGTGGAGCAGATGGCACACAGACAGCTTTGACATTAGATGAGCTTAAGAGTCTTATTTTAGATTATGCAAATGCCTCGGTTGACAACAATGCGACTATGCTCGCACTAAAAGCATATGCAGCGGAAGCTTTGACAAATAATACATCTGCACTGCATCGTACAGCGGTTTCACAGCAGGCATTTTCGTCGAGCCTCAAATATGGCAGCGTTACCTTTTCTGATGGAACATATCTGCTCGGAGCACCGGAGTTTATCATGCACGAAGACTTTGCGCGCATTGAGGAAGAAATCATACCATACGCTGACAAAGGTGACAGAGTACTTTTGTTTGCAAGGTATGATGGAGAAAACGTGGAGAATGGCATAAATGGCAGCGTTACTCCGCTTGGATTTGTGGCACTTGCCAATCCTATCAGAGAGAATGCGGTAAAGACCTTTGAATATTTCAAGAGTCAGGGTGTTGCGATAAAGGTTATTTCAGGTGACAATCCGCGTACTGTTTCAAGGATTGCCATACAGGCAGGAATTGAAAGTGCAGAAAGCTTTGTCGATGCGGCTACACTTGATACTGAGGATAAAATAGCCGATGCAGTAAATAAATATACTGTATTCGGACGAGTGACACCAAAGCAGAAGAAACAGCTTGTAAAGGCTTTACAGGCTAAAGGTCATACAGTTGCGATGACCGGAGACGGAGTCAACGATATACTTGCCATGAAGGATGCCGACTGCAGTGTGGCTATGGCATCGGGAAGTGAGGCGGCAGCCCAGGCAGCCCAGGTTGTCCTTTTGGACTCTGATTTTGCACATATGCCGGATGTGGTATATGAGGGACGCAGGGTAGTAAACAATATCCAGCGCTCAGCCAGTCTGTTTCTTGTGAAAAATATATTCTCACTGTTACTTTCACTGTTTTCAGTTATTCTTATGGTTACGTATCCGCTTGAGCCGGCACAGGTATCGCTCATCAGTATGTTTACCATAGGAGTACCGGGATTCTTATTGGCACTGGAGCAGAATAAGGACAGGATAAAGGGGCACTTTATCACCAATGTCATGCTAAAGGCACTGCCGGGTGGACTTACGGATGTAATAGCTGTCGGAGCGCTTGTCGTATGCGGAGAAGTATTTTGTATATCAGATGCAAGCATAGGAACGATAGCGACGCTTGTACTTTCGGTAGTGGGCTTCATGATTCTCTTTAAAATCAGTGAGCCACTCAATGGAATGAAATATGCTGTTATTATCGGAAATATAGCAGGTCTGGTATTTTCGGGTTTCTTCTTAAAGAAACTGTTTGCACTGACAGATTTGTCAAATATATGTATTCTTCTCATGATAGTGTTTGGCTTTGCGGCTGAGTCACTGTTTAGGAATCTGACACTTCTGGTTGAGAAACTGAGAGGCTCATATGAGAAAAAGAAGGGCTTCAATGTCTGATATTAAAAATCTGCATGGCACCATAGGTGTGTGGCAGCTTAGGACCAGGGGCCTTTCTTGATGGGCACGACAGATTTTTACAGTTCGCGCAGGTATTACAGAGCTCTTTGATATTTTTCTGCTTTTGTGAGTCAAGCTTTATTATGAGGGCGGCTGTCTTAAGTGGCTTGAGCATATTTGAACCGGTGAGATGTATGCCATCAGGGCTTACGTGCTCAAAAATCTCAGGCAGCAGCTCAAGCGGATATTCATCGCCTAAAAATGACAGCTCAATGGCATAAAGAGAGCTTTCTTCTTCGACAGCCTTTGCAAACTGCTCATATGCGTTTGACAAAAGCATGAGGCTTAAACAGTCTGCTATGTAGGCCTCCTCAAGCTGCTCATGGTTTAAATACAGCTCTGACAGCTCGTCTACACCGTTTCCGAGTGTCACGAGGCCGTAGGCATAGTGTGCCAGGGATACCCCGGGCAAATCCTGTTTTATGGAATAATATGCAAAGGCATCCACCAATGGAAGCATTGCGGTGTATATTGCCCGGATAAGCGGCAGTTTATCGTTATCAAAATGAAAACGGCTGCAGAATTCCTTCCAGTCTTTAGATGATAATTCAGGTGTGATTTTGCGTTTCATGGTTTTTTGGTTACATCATCAGATTCTTTATCATCAGAACCCTTTAAAAGTCTGTATACAAATGAATACGTCCAGATAAGCACCGGGATAATGATAGTTGCGGCAACGGCAGCCTTCCAGTAGCGCATGTCACTTGTGTGATCGAGCACAGTGGCAACAAATGCCACAACATATAAAAGTAATAAAAGGATGGCGCCAATCAGTGCCAGAATACGTTTTGTCTTTTTCATGAATTGTTCTCCGTGGTTTTTGAATAGTTATTTAATAATTATAATATAAAAAAACAAAATTGACGTCAAGCTGTTATTTTGGTATAATACATCCATATGTGAAGTTGAGGCTGTTTGGCCTCATATCAGTTTATAAAAGATAAAGGTGGTAGTAAAAATGGCTTTATTAGAAGAGTGGCACAAGATTGCCTACAATGACAAAGCAGATCAGGGAGAGTTACAGCGTTTTTGGCAGCATTATTTCCTCTTGGAGAAGGGTGTATATGAGAAGCTCCTTGCAAATCCGGATGAGGCAGTAGAGGGAACAGTCAAAGAGCTTGCTGAGAAATATGAGTTATCAATCATGGAGATGACAGGCTTCTTAGACGGAATCAATGACAGCCTTGTCACACCAAACCCAATCGAGGAGATGGATGAGGACACAAAGGTAAGCCTTGCATTCGATAAAGAAAAGCTTTATAAGAACATGGTAGATGCAAAGGCAGACTGGCTTTACAATCTCCCGGCATGGGATGAAATCTTTGACGCAGAGACAAAGCATGCGCTTTACCTCGAGCAGAAGAAGTCAGGAACAGTGGTAGTAGGTAAGAAAATCGGCCGAAATGACCCATGTCCATGCGGTTCGGGCAAGAAATATAAAAAATGTTGCGGAAAAAATGCATAAAGTACTTTACAGATTAGAAAAATAAGTATATTATCATTTTTTGAAAGGAACATTAGCATAATAACAATACGTTGAAGAGCACAGTAAGTATATTAAAAGCAGCAGAGAGGGAAGCCTTGGAAGACGAGAATCAAAGTCCAAAGAGTGGTGAAAGCTCCCCGGTGGATGATATACCGAACACCAGCTTGGAGTGGCTCCAATAAAGCCCGGTGACACCGTTATAGTCAAATGAGTTTCTGTCGGATACAGACAAGCAGTATGTTTTCAGGCGGAAAGAATGTGGGTGGAACCACGGTAACAAAGCTTATCGTCCCCGATGTCGCAGCAATGCGGTGTCGGGGATTTTTATATTAAAAATAAAGGAGAGATAACCATGAAGATAACATTGAAGGATGGCTCATCAAAAGAGTACAGCGAAGCAAAAAGCGTATATGAAATCGCAAAAGATATAAGCGAGGGACTTGCAAGAGCAGCCTGCGCAGGAGAGGTTGACGGAGAAATTGTTGACTTAAGAACAGTTCTTGACAAGGACTGCACACTCAATATAATCACAGCAAGTGATGAGGAAGGACTTCGTGTTATCAGACATACAGCATCACACGTGCTGGCACAGGCAGTTAAGAATCTGTTCCCGGATGCAAAAATCACAATCGGACCGGCAATTGACGATGGTTTCTACTATGATTTCGATTCACAGCCATTCTCAAGAGAGGATCTCGATGCACTTGAGGCAGAGATGAAGAAAATCATCAAACAGGGTCATGAGATAACAAGATTTACACTCCCTAGAGAGGAAGCAATCAAATTCATGAAGGAAAAGGATGAACCGTACAAGGTAGAGCTTATCGAGGAGCTTCCTGAGGGTGAGGAGATTTCATTCTATGACCAGGGTGGATTTGTAGATTTATGTGCAGGACCACATCTTATGAGCACAAAGGGAGTAAAGGCTTTCAAGCTCACAGCATCATCAATGGCATACTGGAGAGGTGATTCAAACAAGGCAAGACTCCATCGTATCTACGGAACAGCCTACAATAAAAAAGAGGATTTAAAGGCACATCTTGAGAGAATGGAGGAGGCTAAGAAGCGTGATCACAATAAGCTTGGCCGTGAGATGGAGCTTTTCACAACAGTAGATGTAATCGGACAGGGACTCCCGCTTATGATGCCAAAGGGCACAAAGATGATTATGAAGTTGCAGAGATGGATTGAGGACCTCGAGGATAAGGAGTGGGGCTATGTGCGTACAAAGACACCACTCATGGCAAAATCAGACCTGTACAAGATTTCAGGACACTGGGATCATTATCTTGACGGCATGTTTGTTCTCGGAGATCCTGAGAAGGACGGCGAGGAAGAGGTTATGGCACTTCGTCCGATGACATGTCCGTTCCAGTATTATGTATACAAGGCAAAGCAGCACTCATACAGAGATCTGCCTTACAGAATGGGGGAGACATCCACACTGTTTAGAAACGAGGATTCGGGAGAGATGCACGGACTGACACGTGTCAGACAGTTTACTATCTCAGAGGGTCACAATGTTATCCGTCCTGACCAGTGTGAGGAGGAGCTCAAGGCATGCTTCAATCTTAACAGATATGTCCTTAAGGTGCTGGGACTCGAGAATGATGTGACATACCGTCTTTCAAAATGGGATCCAAAGAACACAGAAAAGTATTTAGGAGATGATGAGTACTGGAACTCAACACAGGAGGTTCTTCGTAACATCCTTATTGAGGAAAATGTTCCTTTTGTTGAGGCCGACGGCGAGGCTGCATTCTACGGACCAAAGATTGATATCCAGGCCAAGAACGTATACGGTAAAGAGGATACTATGGTAACAATACAGCTCGACTGTGCTATTGCTGAGAATTTTGATCTGTACTATATTGATCAAAACGGCGATAAAATCCGTCCATACATCATCCACCGTACATCACTCGGCTGCTATGAGCGTACACTTGCATGGCTTATCGAGCACTACGCAGGCAAGTTCCCTACATGGCTCTGCCCTGAGCAGGTAAGAGTACTTCCTATCTCAGAGAAGTATGCTGATTATGCTAAAAAGGTAGCAGATGAGCTTAAGCGCAATGATGTCGATGTGACAGTTGACAACAGAGCTGAGAAGATCGGATACAAGATCAGAGAGGCTCGTATGGATAAGCTTCCATATATGCTTGTTGTCGGAGCTGACGAGGAGGCAGACGGCACAGTATCGGTAAGAAGCCGTTTTGAAGGAAATGAGGGTGTTAAGCCACTTTCAGATTTCATCGACCAGATTTGCAAGGAAATCCGTACAAAGGAAATCAGAGTGGAGCTTCCGGAAGAGGAAAAACACAGATAATCGATTAAAAAGCATAAAAAAAATCAATCAGGACATACTAGCCTATGCATAAGCAAAGGAGGCAAAAGTATGACAAGACTTGATTGTAATGTTGAAAAATGTGCGTATAATGCAGATAACTGCTGTAAGCTCAGAGAAATCGATGTGAAAGGAACTAAGGCAAAGAAAGCCTGCGATACACAGTGTGGCAGCTTTTCAAACAAGGCCTGTGACTGTGAGGTATCTGCAGAGTTAGCTATTCACAAGGAGACAGATGTGCACTGTGATGCGGCAAAGTGTAAGTACAATGATCACAATAGCTGCATGGCCAATCAGATTGGCATCAAGAAAAACTGTACACCAAACAAGTGCAGTACAGAGTGTGCAAGCTTTGAGTGTCAGGCGTAGACTAAGAGACGCATAATGACAGTTGCCCGGAGTATCAGGTTTATGGTGCTCCGGGTACATATATTTTCGTAATTTGTGATTGCTGCTGTATATATTATGGTGTGACAGACAGCAATTACAGTCAGGAAAGGAAAAATATGGATTATAATATAAATTTCCCACATCTTCATATATATCTGCAGCATGTGATAAAGAGCATATCAATAGGAAGCTTTGGTATTGCGATGTATGGCATAATAATAGCATGTGGTATGCTTGCGGGGCTGGGCGTGGCCTGCTATGTGGCTAAAAAATCAGGACAAAATCCTGATACATACTTTGATCTGGCACTTGTGGCAATCATATGCTCGGTGATAGGCGCAAGAATATACTATGTGGTATTCAGGTGGGATTTGTACAAGGATGACCTGCTTAGCATATTCAATATCAGGCAGGGAGGACTGGCAATTTACGGAGGAGTGATAGCAGCAATTATCACCACATTCGTTTTTGCAAAGGTCAGAAAGCTGTCGTTTCCACTGTTGTGTGATACGGCGGGGCTTGGACTGATACTGGGACAGGCGATTGGCCGATGGGGAAACTTTTGCAACAGGGAGGCATTTGGCGATTATTATGACGGACTTTTTGCCATGCAGCTTCCGGTATCAGCTGTCAGGACATCGGATTTGACTGAAAAGCTTATGTCACATACAACTGTGATAGACGGAGTGGAGTATATCTCGGTGCATCCTACATTTTTGTATGAATCCTTTTGGAACCTGTGCTTATTTATTTTGTTGATGCTTTATTTTAAGCACAGAAAGTTTGACGGAGAGGTGTTTCTTCTATATTTACTAGGCTATGGTATAGGAAGATTCTGGATAGAAAGCCTGCGTACAGACCAGCTTCTCATCCCGCATATCAATTATCCGGTGTCTATGGCACTTGCCGCCACTTTGGTGGCAGTATCAGCCATATGGATAGGAATTGTCAGATATAAGCAGATGAAAATGGGCAAAATGGTGGACACTCCACCACAATCCACCACTAAAGAGTAAATTTCATATGTATTTTATAAAAAAGACGCAAAGTCCACGAAAAGACTGAGCGTCTTTTTTGTTGCTTTTTTATGGGAATTTAGCTTAAAGCCTTGATTTTGTGGGCTGTTAGGTGTAATATTGTAAACAAGTGGTGGAAAGTGGAGCGAAATACCATATAAGTGGAGTGAAGTGGTGAAAAGCTTCAAAATGAGGAAAAGGAGGATGGATGCCATGTTCATGGGCGAATATAATCATTCAATAGACGCCAAGGGCCGTATGATTGTCCCGGCGAAGTTCCGTGAACAGCTTGGTAATGAGTTTGTAGTTACCAAGGGCTTAGATGGCTGTCTGTTCGTCTATTCCAACGAAGAATGGCATCGCATTGAGGAAAATCTTCGCGACAAACCACTCACATCAAGAGAAGCAAGAAAATTTATGAGATTCTTTTTTGCAGGAGCAGCCACCTGTGAGGTGGACAAGCAGGGCAGAATCCTCTTACCGGCGAACTTAAGAGAATACGCAGGTATAGATAAGGAAGTTGTATCTGTCGGAGTATACAGCAGAGTAGAAATCTGGAGTAAAGACAGATACCTTGAAAACTCTGATTTTGACGATATGGATGAGATAGCAGATCATATGGCAGAGCTTGGCATAGGAATTTGATTTTAAATGGAGAGACCACATGGAATTTAAGCATTATTCAGTCTTAAGGGACGAGACAATTGAAAATTTAAACATCCGTCCTGACGGGATATATGTGGATGGTACTCTCGGAGGAGCCGGGCACTCATATGAGATAGCCAAGAGACTTTCGGACAAGGGCAGGCTGATAGGCATAGATCAGGATGCAGATGCCATAAAGGCGGCAGGAGAGAGACTTGCGGAGTTTGGAGACAGGGTAACGATAGTCAGAAGCAATTATTCTGATATGAAGAATGTGCTTCATTCACTCGGAATTGAAAAGGTGGATGGTATTATGCTGGATCTTGGAGTGTCATCCTTCCAGCTTGATACACCAAAGAGAGGCTTTACCTACAGAAGTGAGGATGCACCGCTTGATATGCGTATGGATGACAGGAATTCCCTTACTGCAAGGGATATAGTAAATACCTACAGCGAAAATGATCTGTACCGTATCATCAGGGATTACGGTGAGGACAAGTTCGCAAAGAATATTGCAAAGCACATTGTAGCAGCAAGACAAAAGCAAGAGATAACGACAACAGGAGAGCTCAACGAGATAATAAAGGCAGCGATACCAAAAAAGGTCAGAGCTACCGGAGGTCACCCGTCAAAGAGAACATATCAGGCTATCAGAATTGAGCTGAATCATGAGCTTGATGTGCTAAGGGACAACCTGGATGACATGATAGATTTACTTAATCCGGGCGGCAGGATATGTATAATCACATTCCACTCGCTTGAGGACAGAATAGTAAAATCCAATTTCAAAAAAAACGAAAATCCATGTACATGTCCACCGAGTTTTCCGGTATGTGTATGCGGTAATAAATCGAAGGGAACGGTTATCACAAGAAAACCTATTCTTCCGTCAGAAAAGGAACTTGAAGAGAATTCACGCTCGAAGAGTGCAAAGCTTCGTGTGTTTGAAAAGAATGAATTGTAGAATGACAGCAAAAGGAGCAGCTAAATGAATAAAACTACTTATTATATAAATGGGAATGCCGTAAGAGAGCTTGACGAGGCAGCACCGGTCAGAAGACCACAGAAATCGACAAGAGAGCTTGAGGAAATAAGAAGAAAGAAAAACAGAAGAACATCTGCAAGAAGAAATCAGGAGAGAGCACTCTCAATGAACAGGGCATTTGTAGCCTTTCTCACAGCATGTGTGGCAGCTTCAGCCTTTGTATCTGTTTCACTTATTCAGATAAGGTCAAATGTGACACAGCAGATGAAGGAGGTTGCAGCACTTGAGAGCCGGATAAATGATATGAAGGCTGATAATGATGCCAGATACAAGCAGATTACTACATCTGTCGATTTAAATGCAATCAAGGATGCAGCTATCAACAGACTTGGCATGAAATATGCTTCACAGGATCAGATAGTTTATTACTCAATTGATAAGAACAACTATATGGATCAGTACAGTGATATCCCTGAATAAATTGGAGGAATCATATTGGCAGCCAGGACAAGAAAAAGACCGGTAAGAAAAATCGGACGCAAAATGAAAACAAAGCTGTTTGCGTTGTTTATGTTAATAGTTGTAGCCATGCTTGGACTCATTGGCAGGCTGATGTTTATTGAATATACAAGCGGAGACGCATATACTAAAAAGGTACTATCATTACAGTCATATGACAGCAAAACAATACCGTTTCAGAGAGGAAATATTGTAGATTCAAACGGCACAGTGCTTGCTACGAGTGTGGCTGTTTATAATGTTGTACTTGATTGCTCGGTTATGACCAGCAAGAAAGAGTATATAACTCCGACGATAGATGCACTGACACAGTGCTTTCCGGATTTAGACAGGGCAACAATTGAGGATTATGCAAATAACAGCAAGGATAACAAATATATTGTACTGTTAAAAAAGCTGTCATATGATGCAATTCAGCCATTTGTACAGCTGCAGGATGCAACAGACGAAAAGGGCAATCTGAAGAACCCAAACATCAAGGGTGTGTGGTTTGAGACAGAGTATCAGAGAAATTATCCGTTTAAAACACTGGCAAGCTCAGTTATCGGTTTTACCTCCGCCGGAAATGTAGGTACAACCGGACTTGAAAACTATTACAATGACACTTTAAATGGTGTAAATGGCAGGGAGTACGGCTATCTGAATGCAGACAATGATTTCCAGAAGACAGTAATTGCTGCACAAAACGGAAATACACTGTACACAACTATAGACGCAAATATCCAGTCGATTGTTGAGGATAAGATAAAACTGTTCTCAGATACTTATGCAAATAATGCAAGAGAAGGACTTGGCGCAGAAAATATTGCAGTAGTTATAGAAAATCCTAAAAATGGTGAGATACTGGCCATGGCGAATTATCCGAATTTTGATTTGAACAATCCAAGGGATATGAGTGCATATTACAGCGAGGAACAGCTTGCGGCATTTAAAAAGGACAGTACTCAGGAGATGGATGCACTAAATAAGCTGTGGCAGAACTTCTGTGTTACACATACATATGAGCCGGGGTCTGTACAGAAGCCTTTTACCGTGGCATGTGGACTGGATACAGGCACGCTCACTACTGATATGACATTTTTATGTGATGGATACGAGATGTTTGGCGGTGAAAAGGTATCATGCGTCAACCGTAGCGGACATGGCATAGAGACACTTGAAAAGGCACTCATGGATTCATGTAATGATGCACTCATGCAGATGTCATATAAGATTGGTGCAGAAAATTTTCTGTACTATCAGAGTGTATTTGGCTTTGGTCAAAAGACAGGTGTTGACCTGCCGGGTGAGGCAAATACATCAACGCTCATGTATACACTCGACAATATAAAGCCTGTCGATTTAGCGACAAACGTATTCGGACAGAACTATAACTGTACCATGATAGAGATGGTCAGTGCGTTTTCTTCACTGGTGAATGGCGGCAATTATTATCAGCCGCACGTAGTAAAGAAAATCGCAGATGACAACGGCAATACAGTAAAGACAATTGAGCCTACACTGCTAAAAAAGACAGTGTCAGAGAATACAAGTGCGACACTTAAAAACTACCTGCAGAACGTAGTTGCAAACGGAACCGGTAAGGTGGCAAAGGTTGACGGATACTCAATGGGAGGCAAGACAGGAACAGCGCAGATGTATGATGAGACAACGCACCTTAGAAAGAGGGGCTGCTATCTTGTATCATTTATAGGCTGTGTGCCTGCGCAGGATCCGCAGCTTGTTATTTACACTGTAATCGACCAGCCGAATGTACAGGATCAGCCTCACAGTAATTATGCACAGAACCTGACCAGAGAGATATTAAAGGAAGTACTTCCGTATATGAATATATACCCTGATGAGGAGCAGACCGGTATAAATGCTGACCTTACGATAACAGGCGCAAATCCTCCGACAGGAGAAAAGGTCACCCAGGAGGGTGAGCAGGGCGAATAGAGAATAGCCTCAATATTTTTTGCATATATTAGTGTAAAAATATTGAGGCATTTTTGTTTATGATACTTAACAATACGCGCTACAGAAGAAAAATATGCGTATTTTGCAGTATACTGACAGCTGTTCTTATCGCCTTGTGTTTCAGACTGTTTTATCTCATGATAGTAAAAGGCGGTTATTACAGTAAAAAGGCAAGTGCGCTTCAGGAAAGAGAGCGTGATATTGCAGGAATACGCGGAGATATAGTGGATAGAAATGAAAGGATAATAGCGACAAATGAAACTGCATATAACATAAGCGTTATACACAATCAGATAACCGACAAGGAAGCAGTCATCTCTGTTTTAAGCAGTGAGCTTTCGATTGACGAAAAGACTATCCGCAGTAAGGTGGATAAGGTTACATCCATTGAAAAAATAAAGAACAATGTCTCTAAAAAAACAGGCGATAAAATACTATCATATGGTCTGGCAGGGGTAAAGGTTGACGAGTCAAGTGTCAGGTACTATCCGCTTGATGAGTTGTTTTCAAAGGTTATAGGCTTTGCAGGAGCAGATGGTCAGGGTGTTGTTGGGCTTGAGACCACATATGATGAAATTCTGCGTGGCACACCCGGGCGGATATACACTGTATGTGATGGCAGAGGTGTGGAGGTGAAGGGCTATAAGGAGAGAAGAGAAGCTCCCCAAAAAGGTGACACACTTGTCACTACACTCGACATAAATATACAAAGAGTATGTGAGAAAAATGCAATGATGGCATATGCACAAAATCTGGCAGACAGTGTGAGTATAATTGCCTTAAACCCTAAAAATGGAGAAATATATGCCATGACCGACTACCCGGAGTATAATTTGAATGATCCTTTTTCATGTGAAAACCATGATGAAGCCTGGAGAAACGGCTGTGTAAGTGATACATATGAGCCCGGTTCCGTATTCAAGATAATTACGGCAGGAATCGCACTGGAGGAGGATGTGGTGAGCCTTGATGACAGTTTTTACTGCCCGGGATATATTACTGTGGAGGACAGACGCATACACTGCCATAAGAGAACAGGACATGGAAGTGAGACCTTTGTGCAGGGAATACAGAATTCATGCAATCCGGTCTTTATTGATTTAGGCCTTAGAATAGGCAGTGAGAGGTATTATGCTGATTTCAAGAGGTTTGGTCTGCTTGATAAGACAGGTATTGATTTGCCGGGAGAGGCCGCCACCATAATGCATCAGCCGGATAAGATAGGCCAGGTGGAGCTTGCAACAATTTCATTTGGACAGTCATTCCAGCTCACACCCATCGAGCTTATGACAACAGTATCATCGCTTATAAATGGTGGTAACAGAATTACTCCTCATATAGGTAAGGAGATTCATGGCACTGAAGGCACGGTAAAAGAGGTGCTGTCCTTTGAACAGACGTCAGGTATATGCAGTGAAGAAACCTCTGATACACTGCGAAAGCTTTTGGAGGGCGTGGTAGCAGAGGGCTCAGGAAAAAATGCAAAGGTTGAAGGTTATGCGATAGGAGGAAAGACTGCTACATCGCAGACACTTCCGAGAAGTGACAATGTATATATAGCCTCGTTCCTTGGTTTTTATCCGGTGGATGATCCGGCACTTATGGTGCTTGTGAAAATAAATAATCCAAAGGGCGGTGCATACTATGGCGGAACAATCGCTGCACCGGTTGCAGCTGAAATATTTAGGGAAATCATACCGTATGCACAGGAGATAGGAGTGTGTAACTGATTTACGGGCTCTTGCGAAATAGAACTAAATAACGTATACTATAATTTAATGATTAAGGCAGTCGTTTGGAGAATTTGATTTGTTAAACATATCCATACGGATGGCTGCAATAAAAGATGGAGGAATAAAAATGAGCTTACAAGGAAAAAAGGTACTTGTTGTCGGAACAGGAAAGAGTGGCATTGCAGCGACTGAACTTTTGTGCGCAAATGGCATCGATACAGTATTGTTTGATGGAAATAAAGAACTGGATTCAAAAACACTTTATGAGAAAGCACCAAAGCTTAAGGAGGTGCCGCTTATTTTAGGCGACCTGACAGATGAACAGATTGATGAGTTTGATGTGGCTGTGCTAAGTCCGGGAGTACCAACAGACATTCCTATGGTCAATTCCTTACGTGACAGGGGCGTTAAAATATGGGGTGAGATAGAGCTTGCATACACATTTGGGGCAGGTGAGATCATCGCTATCACAGGAACCAACGGAAAGACGACCACTACAGCTCTGACAGGTGAGATAATGAAGAATTACTTTAAGGATGTGAGAGTGGTAGGAAATATCGGAATCCCTTATACATCAATGGTCACAGGAAGCACCGGTGAGACAGTAACGGTTGCAGAGATATCAAGCTTCCAGCTCGAGACAATAGATACATTTAAGCCACATGTAAGCGCAATTTTAAATATCACACCCGATCACCTGAATCGACACCATACTATGGAAAATTACATCAGGGCAAAGGAGGATATCACAAAAAATCAGACAGCAGATGATTACTGCGTGTTAAACTACGAGGACGAGGTGCTTAGAGATTTTGCAGCAGAGTGCCCGGCTAAGGTTATATTTTTCAGCAGTAAGTCTGAACTTTCAGAGGGCTTTTATCTGGACGGAGACATCATCATATACGCACACGACGGTGTACGCGATGAGGTAATTGATGTAAACGAGCTGAATCTCCTTGGAAAGCATAATTTTGAGAATGTGATGGCAGCGTGTGCCATGTCTATAAGCTTTGGGGTACCGATGGATAAGATTGTCGAGGTGCTTAAGGTATTTAAGGCAGTTGAGCACAGGATAGAGTACGTGACCGAAAAGAGGGGAGTCAGATTCTACAACGATTCAAAGGGCACCAATCCTGATGCAGCCATTCAGGGTATACGTGCCATGAACAGACCGACACTTCTCATTGGCGGTGGATATGATAAGCAGTCGGAGTATGATGAGTGGATAGAGGCCTTTGACGGCAAAGTAAAGGAGCTTGTGCTTATTGGTCAGACTGCAGATAAAATCGAAGAGTGTGCACACAGACACGGATTCATGAATACTGTAAAAAAGGATACGTTTGAGGATGCAGTAAATTATTGCTATGAGCATGCTGTTTCAGGTGATGCAGTGCTCTTATCACCTGCATGTGCAAGCTGGGGCATGTTTCCTAACTATGAGGAGCGCGGACGTATCTTTAAGGAAATAGTAAAAGGATTTAAGGAGTAAATATTTTGGCAGGAAAGCGTAGAAGAAGTAGCAAGAATAAAGAAAAAAAAGAAAAAGGAATACCTTATTTCGACTACAACCTGTTGTTTATAGTTATATTTCTGCTCTGCTTTGGTCTTGTTATGCTATATAGCTCGAGTGCATACACATCGGCCATCAAAAATCATGACAGCATGCACTATCTTAAGCTTCAGATACGAAATATTGTACTGGGACTTATACCTATGGTATTTCTGGCAAAGGTCGACTACAGATATTGGAAAAAGCTTGGCTTTTTTGCGTATATAGCATCGCTTATACTGTGTGTGCTTGTGTTTGTGCCGAAAATAGGCTCAAGCTCACATGGTTCATCGAGATGGATTGGTATAGGACCAATACAGTTCCAGCCTTCGGAGGTGGCTAAAATTGCGGTCATACTGTTTATGGCTATGATTATAGACAAGATACCCAAGCAGTTTGATAAATTTTTAAGTCTGGTAAAGGTGCTTGCTATGCTTATTCCGCTCATAATAGTTGTTGCAATCAGCAATCTGAGTACGGCAGTTATCATCATAGGCATTTCGGTCTGTATGTTGTTTGTCGCAAGCCCAAAGTATCTGCAGTTTATTATTGTAGCAGTGGCGGTAGTTGTGTTTGCAGTGGCGTTTGTCATGCTGGCAGGCTATAGAAGTACACGTATTGAGGCATGGCTGCATCCGGAGACTGCGGGAACAGACGCAGTATTCCAGACTATGATGGGACTTTATGCGATAGGCTCGGGCGGATTGTTTGGAAAAGGACTTGGAGAGAGCTTACAGAAGCTTGGCAATGTGCCGGAGTCACAAAATGATATGATATTTACAATTATTTGTGAAGAGCTTGGACTGTTTGGAGCTATCTGCCTTATTTTACTTTTTATACTGCTTATATGGCGTATGATGGTCATTGCAAACAATGCAAGGGATTTGTATGGCTCACTTTTAGTGATTGGTGTGATGAGTCATATTGCAATCCAGGTGATACTGAATATTGCGGTAGTTACCAATTCACTTCCCAATACCGGTGTTATTCTGCCGTTTATCAGCTATGGAGGTACGTCAATCATATTCCTGATGGCGGAAATAGGGCTTGTTTTGTCTGTGTCAAGAGGCATCAGGCTTGAAAATGTGTAGATTAAGGCGTGAAATATAATGATTAAGAAAAAAAGAAAACATAAAAAGAGATTAAAGCATTTTTTTATGGGACTGCTAATTACGATAGCAGTGCTCGCGATACTGTTTCTCATTGCACTTAAGCTGTTTACGGTAAAAAAGGTAGTTGTCGAGGGCAATGAGCTTTACGACCAAAAGACTATAGAGGATGCGGTGCTTAATGATAAGTATTCATGGAACTCATTGTATGTCTATCTGAAATATAAGGTAAAGGATACTAAAAAAATACCGTTTATTGATACAATGAGCATAAGCCTGGATAGTCCGCATACTCTTCATATATCAGTTTATGAAAAAGGAATGCTTGGATACATATATATTCCGGGAATTAATGAGAATGCATATTTTGATAAGGATGGCTTTGTGGTGGAAACATCCTCAGACACGGTGCCGGGTGTGCCATGTATAGACGGCATAAGCTGTGACAAGGTAGTGCTTTATGAGAAGCTGCCTATAAAGCAGACTATGCTAAAAGATATCCTTGAGCTTACCCAGGGATTAAAAAGGCAGGACCTTGTGCCGGATTCTGTGGATTATGGTGCGCAAAATGCACCGGTAGTCAAGTATGGTAATGTGAGTGTGATAATTGGTGACACGACAAAGCTTACACGTAAAATAGAGAGGCTTAAGGCTATCATGCCATCGCTTGAGGGACAGTCCGGTACACTACATTTAGAGAGCTGGACGGAAGAAACCACAAATATTGTGTTTGACAAGTCAGAATAATGTAAAACTAAATAAAAAAAATCATATTTTATAGTTGATTATTTTGGAGAAAAATTATATTATAGAATAAATGAGTTTAAGAATATTCGATATTTTTATATAGAAAATTAAATTTTGGGAAAGAAAGAGGAGGAATCACCTTGCTTGAGATAAGAAGTAACGAGGCTGATAACAGCGCAAAGATTATTGTCATTGGAGTCGGAGGAGCCGGTAACAATGCAGTTAACAGAATGATTGATGAGAATATTGGTGGAGTAGAGTTTATCGGTATCAATACAGATAAGCAGGCTTTACAGCTTTGTAAGGCTCCTACACTTATACAGATTGGAGAGAAGCTTACAAAGGGACTCGGCGCAGGTGCGCAGCCTGAGATCGGTCAGAAGGCCGCTGAGGAGAGCGCAGAGGAGCTTCAGGCAGCAGTAAAGGGCGCTGATATGGTATTCGTCACATGTGGTATGGGAGGCGGAACCGGTACAGGTGCAGCTCCTGTTGTTGCAAAGATAGCAAAGGATCAGGGCATACTTACAGTTGGTGTTGTTACAAAGCCATTCAAATTTGAGGCAAAGCAGCGAATGATTAATGCTGTTTCAGGAATAGAGAGACTTAAGGAGAGCGTTGATACACTTATTGTCATTCCAAATGATAAGCTTCTCGAGATAGTAGACCGTCGCACAACAATGCCGGATGCACTCAAGAAGGCAGATGAGGTATTGCAGCAGGCAGTTCAGGGAATCACTGATCTTATTAATCTTCCTGCACTTATCAACCTTGACTTCGCAGATGTACAGACTGTCATGAAGGACAAGGGTATGGCACATATCGGTATCGGTAGTGCACAGGGGGATGATAAGGCTATCGAAGCTGTTAAGCTTGCGGTTGCTTCACCTCTTCTTGAGACAAAGATAAATGGTGCAACACATGTCATTATCAATATCTCAGGAGATATCTCTCTTATGGATGCAAACGATGCAGCAAGCTATGTACAGGATCTGGCAGGAGAGAATGCCAATATTATCTTTGGTGCAAAGTTTGATGAGAGCATGACTGATCAGGCTTCTATCACTGTTATTGCTACAGGACTGGAGGATGTTTCAGAGAAGATAGATATGCCGGGCAAGCAGGCAGCGCCTGGTGCAGGAATGGCAGGCGGTATGCAAAACCGTATGGTATATCCGAATCAGACAGCTGCAAGACCTGTTTCAGGCATGGGAACACAATCCACAGCAACAGCAGGACTTCACACAACAGCAACAAGCGGACTTCATACAGCTGCCCAGCCACAGCAGACAGCACCTGCACATGCATATACAGGTATCCAGAAGCCACGCCAGCCTGAGAGCACGGTTAAGCCTGTAGAGATTAATATTCCGGATTTCCTTAAGAATTCAAGACGATAGTTTATATGACATGCAGCTTTTGGGCTGCATGTCTTTTTTACTTATTGTCGACATATTACGGCACTTAAAAACCTGCTTTTACGCTATTCTTGTCTGTGAAAGTGAGGTGAAAAATTATCTATGCATTTTATCTCGATATTTTTCTTCTTCGTACATTTATCACCAACTGTCTCATACTTATATTTGTCATATATATGCTAAAAATTCCATTGATCGGGAAGGTGGTACGTCTGATTGCTTCTGCGGTGGGTGCATCGGTATGTGAATGTGTACTGCTTCTTTTGGCAGGCAGCTATGCGTTTTATAAATGGACCTCTGTTCTGGTGGTCGTACCGCTTGCGGCAAGGCTTGCAATAGGCAGACAGGCTGGCAGAAAAATCCCGTTTCTAAGACTTTTTGCACTATGTATGTTTGTAACAGTGCTGACCGGAGGCATAGTAACAGCTCTGGACAGCTTTTTCAGCTCTGATGCGACAGTTATGATATGCTGTGGTTTTGTCATATCATACATAGTGTTAAAGTGCTTCTGTGAGCGAAGTAATGAGAGCAGAAGACTATATAGGGTCACACTTTTAAAGGATGGTAAAAGAGCTTGTGCCACAGCCTTGTATGATACGGGAAATCTGCTAAAAAAACAGCCACAGCAGATTCCGGTGCACATAGGCGGGAGTGCATTGTTTGATATTGTAGGAGAAGATGTCAGCTTTTTTGATGTGCCGTACAAGAGTCTGGGAAATGATGGTGGAAGCATTAAAGTGTGTGAATTTGATGAGATGACAGTCATGAAGGGAAATGGTAAGCTGATTTTACATAATGTGCTGGTGGGAAGAGCATCGGATAGTTTATTTGAGGACAATGCATATGATATGATTTTGAATGAAGCTGTTTTTAGTAATAAAACGGGTATGGAAAATACTCTGGGGAAATAAGCCGCACACAAATGAGGTGTTTTACATAGGCGGGACGGAGGTGCTGCCGCCTCCGCTTGAGACAGATGAGGAGAAGTGCTGTCTGATTGCACTGGTGGATAAAAATGTGGCAATGTCAAAGGAACAGGCAAAAAAGCAGCTTATAGAGCACAATCTAAGGCTTGTGGTGTATCTGGCAAAAAAATTTGAAAACACGGGAGTATGCGTGGAGGACCTTATATCAATTGGCACAATCGGTCTCATAAAGGGGATAAACACATTCAATCCTGAGAAGAAAATAAAGCTTGCCACATACGCATCCAGATGCATAGAAAATGAGATTCTTATGTATCTGCGCCGCAACAACAGAGTGAAGCTTGAGGTATCCTTTGATGAGCCGCTAAACACGGATTGGGACGGAAATGAGCTGCTTTTATCAGATATACTGGGGACGGATGAGGATGTCATATATAAGGATCTTGAGACTGAGGTTGAGATTTCACTGCTAAAAAAAGCCATGCTGTCATTGAACGAGCGTGAAAGACAGATAATAGAGCTTCGATTTGGAGTAAACCGTGTGGAGAATAAGGAGCTGACGCAGAAGGAGGTGGCAGATATTCTGGGAATTTCACAGTCATACATATCAAGGCTCGAAAAAAAAATAATGGAAAGATTGAAGAAAGAAATACAGAAAATGGCATAAGTGTGATATAATATTTTTATTATAAAACAGAATAGGAGATGGTAGTATGGTATTGGAATTTATCGGTGCTGACAGAGAGGTTACTGGAAGCTGTCACTATCTGACATTTGGGGACACACATATACTTATTGACTGTGGAATGGAGCAGGGAGCTGATTTGTACGTGAATCAGGAGATACCGGTCAATCCTTCGCTCATAGACTATGTGTTTGTCACACACGCACACATTGACCACTCAGGTCTTTTGCCGCTCATATACAATCATGGTTTCAGGGGCACCATTTTTGCGACAAAGGCGACAACAGATTTATGTAACATCATGCTAAAGGATTCTGCACATATTCAGGAATTTGAGGCGGAGTGGAAGAACAGAAAGGCAAGACGAGCCGGAAGACCGGAAGTGACTCCTATGTACAATGTGGAGGATGCACAGAATGTCATGCAGCACTTTACACCGTGTGATTACAACAGTGTGTATGAGATATGCCCGGGGCTTAAGGTGAGATTTGTGGATGCAGGTCATCTACTTGGTTCATCATCTATTGAGATGTGGGTGACTGAGGAGGATGTGACCAAAAAGATTGTCTTTTCAGGTGATATTGGAAATCACAACAGGCCACTCATCAAGGATCCGCAGTATGTGGACAGTGCTGATTATGTGGTTATGGAATCTACATATGGCAATCGTCTGCACGATACGCCGCCTGACTACGCGGTGGAGCTTTCAAAGGTCATCAATGCGACATTTACAAGAGGCGGAAATCTGGTAATCCCGGCATTTTCAGTGGGCAGGACGCAGGAGATGCTCTACTTTATCAGGCGTATAAAGACGGAGAATCTGCTGCCGGAGCATCCGAATTTTGAGGTTTACATCGATAGCCCCCTTGCTGTTGAGGCAACAAATGTATTTCATGAGAATATATCGGACTGTTTTGATGAGGAGGCTATGGAGCTTATTTCGGCAGGCATCAATCCAATCAAGTTTCCGGGACTTCGTGTGGCAGTATCATCGGATGAGTCAAAGATGATTAATTTCGATAAGAAGCCAAAGGTCATAATCTCTGCATCGGGTATGTGTGAGGCCGGACGTATCAGGCATCACTTAAAGCACAATCTTTGGAGAAGCGATTCGACAGTTCTGTTTGTAGGATACCAGGTTCCGGGCACACTTGGCTATGCACTTTTGAACGGAGCTAAAAAGGTGAAGCTTTTTGGTGAGGAAATAGAAGTAAGGGCAAGCATAGTAAATCTGCCGGGTATCAGTGGACATGCAGACAAAAATCAGCTTACCGAGTGGCTTGGCGCAATAAAAAACAAGCCGGAGCATGTATTTATAGTCCATGGAGAGGAATCCACAGCAGAGTACTTTGCAAACCATGTGCATGAGACCTTCGGCTATGATGCAGTGGCACCGTACAGTGGTGATGCCTATGACCTTATCACGAATCAGAAGGTGGCTGATGGCTCCCGTAAGCTTGTGGAGAAAAAGGCTGCATATGGCATGGCAAGCAGAGAGAAGACTATATTTGACCGTCTTGTGGCAGCAGGCCAGAGGCTTGTATCAGTTATCCAGAAGTGCCAGGGTATGGCTAATAAGGACTTGAGCAAGTTTGCAGACCAGATAAATGCGCTGTGTGATAAGTGGGATAGATAGAATGTAATCACAGCATATCAAAGTAATAAAGCAAAAAGGGAATGTGTGGGCAGTCAATCGCATACAACATATATGCAACACTGGGACACACAAATCCCCTATTTATGGGCTTTTTAGGATATCAAAACGTTAACAAAGAGATAATTCAACCGAATATCGAAAAAGAGCAACAGACCCCGAAAATCCTGTATTTTCGGGGTTTTCTTTATATTCTGAAAATCTATCAGACACCTTCAAAACACACGAAAATGTTCCGGTAACTAACAGGTAACACATAGAAATGTGCCTATCGCAGAGATTGCTAAAGCAATTGGAAAGGATGCATAATATATAAGAATTGGCATACAACAAGGAATATTAAAATTTGGAACAGCAATGAAAGTTGGAAATTCAAGAGAATATAGTTATTATTGTCCAGATAAGAAGGTGTGGGAAGAGACAGGATACTTTAATAAAAATATGTGATACTATTTTTGTGTAAGAACTGTGATATATGTACATAATGAGAAGATGAAGAAATAGATGTAAATTTAATAGCCAGGAAAATCAAAGGGGGATATGCGTTAAAAACGCGAGAAAACTAATAGGGATTTGACTATAATTCAGATTTACATGAAAGGGGATTGGCGTTATAATTGTGGCGGAAATGTGGATTTATGCATGGATAAACCAGTTTTTAAAAGAAAAATATACGATGAAATATATGAGTGGAAAGAGAACAGAAGCGATAAATATGCACTCTTGATAAAGGGAGCAAGACGAGTTGGTAAATCAACTATTGCAGAGGAATTTGCAAAAAAGAGTTTAAATCGTATATTCTCATTGACTTTGCTCATACAAGTAAGGCAATTATTGATCTATTTGATGATATGTATGATCTGGATTTTTTCTTTTTGCAATTGCAGCAGTTAATGGGAACCAGGTTATAGGAGAAAGAGTCAGTAATTATTTTTGATGAGGTTCAGTTATTTCCAAAGGCTAGGCAGGCAATTAAATATCTCGTTTCGGATGGAAGATATAAGTATATTGAAACAGGCTCTTTATTATCAATAAAAAAGAATACAAAGGATATTTTGATTCCAAGCGAAGAACATAAAATATCTATGTTTCCTATAGATTTTGAGGAGTTCTTATGGGCAATAGGAGATGAGGTATCAGCGGAAACAATAAGGTATCTTATAAAGAATAAAAAGGCTGCAGGGAATGCAATGCATAGAAACCTGATGCGGACATTCAGATTGTATATGCTTGTTGGTGGAATGCCACAGTCCATAGAAACGTATATAGAGAAAAACAATTTGCAATTGGTTGATGAAACTAAAAGAGAAATTGTAGATTTATATGAAGAAGACTTTGTGAAGATAGATGGAACTGGTATTGCTGGTGATATTTATGATGCCATACCTGCTAACCTTAGTGGTAATGCATCAAGATATATTCTGTCAAGTGCAAGAGAGGGGATTCGCTCTGAGAAAGTAAGAAAACTGATTCCTGATATGCTCAGTTCGTACACTGTAAATATTGCATATCACGCTAATAATCCTGATGTAGGAATGTCGTTGGAAAAGGATGCAGGACGATATAAATTGTTTAATTCGGATGTTGGTTTATTTATAACTTTGGCATTTAAGGATAAAAAATATACGGAGAATATTATTTATAATAAGTTACTTTCGGACAAACTAGATGTAAATTTAGGATATGTCTATGAAAATGTTGTGGCACAGATGCTAATAGCAAAAGGTAATAATTTGTTTTATTACACGATGAAAAGTGAAACTTCAAATCATTTGTATGAGATTGATTTTTTAACTTCTGTTAAAGATAAGATATGTCCATTAGAGGTGAAATCCGGTAATTATAGAACGCATAAATCACTTGATGCATTTTGCAACAAGTTTAGTAATCGTATAGGTAGCAAATATGTTGTTCATACAAAAGATTACAAATGGGAAAACGGAATTTATTATATTCCAATGTATATGGTACCATTTTTATAAAGATTTTTTAGAAACGTATATATTCATCAGGCAGCAAGTGGTTAAAGACGTAGAATAATAAACTTTTAACGGAGACACGCAACTTTAAAATTTGTATATAGATGAATAAAATGCAGTGTATGAGGAGAATGTAATGAGAATATCAGATATTATGAGATTAGGAAAGTCTGCCATTATTTTTGCCACTATTGTAGTGGCTTTTTTGGCAATAATCTGGCTTTTAGGCTACAAAATGATTTATAAAAAAATATTGCATGGTAAAAAACAGATTTCAATTGGCAGAATAGGACTGGTGTGTGTACTTGCAGTATACATTGTTGTTGTCCTTTATGTGACATTGCTAAGAGGAGGTATTGGTTTTGGGGGATTTGAGTACCGGGCTAACTTTAAACCATTTTCTTCGTACAAAGAGGCCTGGTACAATTTTAGTGCACAGGAATGGAGAAATCTGATACTTAATATATGTATGTTCGTGCCGTTTGGATTTTTACTACCAATTTGTTTTGGAAAGATTAAAAGAGCGTGGAAAATATATTTGTGCGGGTTTGGGTTTGCACTGTTTATAGAGGTTGTGCAGCTTATCACGGGACGAGGTGTATTTGAAACTGACGATATCATAAATAATACGATAGGTGCAATGATCGGATATGGATTATTTTCGGTTGCAAGACTGATATTTGTGGCAGTCTGTTCAAGGAAGAAAGTCCAAGATAATACAAATGAAGTCAGTGGAGTGGCACATGATGAAAATGTTTGTGAAAGACAGAACATTTCCATAAGAAAATGTCTGGTGGCACAGCTTCCGCTTGCGTTTACAATTATAGCTTTTGCAGCTGTTTTTATTGTATACAATAGTATGGAATATGGTAATCTTTCAATCGATAATATTTCAAATCAAAATGTGGATGTCTCGATGGCAGATGGTGTGAGTCTGGCAGATGAGGCAGATCCGCTTGATGTATACACAATTCACAGGGCTACAGAAGATGAGGCGAGGGAGCTTGCCGACGGGTACTTTTCAAAGTATGGTGTTTTAATAGATGACTCAAAAACAGACATATATGATGATACTATTATTTTTTACAGTACCAGCCTTGATGATGAGGGCAGTAACCTGAGTATCTGGTGCGATTACGAAGGACCAACAGTAAGTTTCACGGATTTTTCAAATATAGATGATGAAAATTCGTATGCTGACGCTGGACTTTCAGAGGAATTTGTCAGAGAAAAGCTGGAAAATCTAGGAGTGGTTATTCCCGAAAACGCAGTTTTTGCACCAATCGAGGAATATGATGCAGGAAACTATAGGTTTACAAACGATGGAGAAATTCTTGACGATGGCTTGTATTATAAGGGAACGATAGAATGTTGTATTAATTCGTCAGGTAAAATTGCAAATTTCAGAGACTACATGATAAAATATACGCCTTATAAAAAGGTAGATGTTATTTCAGAAAAAGAGGCTTATGACAGGCTATGTGCAGGAAAATTTTATTTCCCGGATTATGATAAAGATGAACAATTATCTGATTTAGTTGTAAAATCAGTGAAGATAAGTTACACACCGGATTCGAAGGGATATTATCGTCCGGTTTATGAGTTTGTGGCAAATGCAAATCAGGATACAGGCAAGAGAGAAATAAGTATAATGGTAGATGCTATGGAAATTTAGGGAGGAATAACTTACAAAAATTAACTGACAGCTGCATTAGGTCTGGTAAAAAACAAAAGGGGCTGTAAAAAAACTCCCCTGACAGAAAATCGCCCAGACCGTGAGGTCTGAGCGATTTTTTGGTATAATTAATTATGCTACTAAATAATAATACCAATGGTAATTATACTATGCGTCAGCTGAAATTACCATTAGAAATCGAAAAATTGATCGATATTTCCGATCCGGTATACACTTTTTGTGAGGTTATGGATCACATTGACCTATCCAGATATTTTGTAGAGAAAGGCTATAAAACAGGTCACCCAAGATGTGATGCTCAAAAACTCCTTAAAGTAATACTTTTTGCCTTTATGGAAAATGGCATCTGCTCCTTACGAGAAATAGAAAAGCTCTGCCGTAATGACATTCGTTACATGTATCTTCTTGATGGCATGAAAACTCCTTCTTTTGCTACATTTGGAAACTTAATCCGAAACGAACTAACCGATTCTATCGAGCAGATATTTGAAGACATTAATTCATATATTTTTGCCAAAGATCACGTGAATCTGCAGCATACATACATTGACGGGACAAAAATTGAGGCAAATGCCAATCGATATACCTGGGTATGAAAAAAATCGTGTGTGAAAAACCGGCAGAAAGTCTTTGACAAGATTTCACTCTTGATTGATGCTATGAATCAGGAAGTACTTGGATATCTCGGAATAAAATTTGAAAAGCGTGAAGCGTATGCGGTTGATTATGTCTCTGAATTACTTACGATGTACAAAGAAACAACCGGACTGGATGAAACTTCTTTCGTTTCCGGACGTGGTCGTAGAAAAAGCATTCGACAAAAACAATACGAAGAATTGCATGAATATCTGGAACGTTTGAAATCCTATGCATATCACATCGAGACCTGTGGAGAAGAAAGAAACAGTTATTCCAAAACAGATCATGATGCAACTTTCATGCGTTTAAAGCGTGATTACATGGGAAACGATCAGCTACTTCCGGCATACAACCTACAGGCAGCCATCTGTGATGAATACATAGCTGTAATCGACGTAAAACCATATGCATCCGATATGGAATGCTTTGTGCCTTTGATGGAAAAATTCAATCGCACATATGGTCACTATCCGAAATATCCGGTTGCTGATGCCGGATACGGTTCTTACAATAATTATCTTTATTGTGAAGAACACGGCATGGAAAAATATATGAAATTTACCATGTACAAAAAAGAAACGACGGACAAAAAGTATCATGAGAATCCGTATCGTGCTGTAAACTTTGCAAAAGATGCATACTTGCTTAGAAATAGAAAAGTTAATACAAAGAAACGCCAAAACCGACATTTGCCGGAATTGGCGTTTCTTATATTAGGGACTTATTTTACAGCCCCTTTTTTATTTTATGACGCGCAGCTTATTAAAAGTGCTATGTATGTAACTACGCCTCGTCCTGCTTGAAAATGACATTTCTGTATTTTGAAAGTATTCCCTTTAACAGGCTTCCAAGTACACATATTGATATGATCTCACCGATTCCGACTGTAACTGCATTGAAAAGAAGAGAGATATCAACACCCTTGTATATAGTTGTAAAACCATATCCGTATCTGAGCACGAGTGGCACGATAATAATGTTGGCGATGACAGGTGGAAGCGTGTATACAAACTTCTTTTTTCTGAGGAAGTAAGTGCCAAGTGCACCGAGCAGTGTAGCGATACTTCCGAAGATGATATCCCAGATGATGCCGCCTGTGATAAGATTGGAAATCAGACATCCGATGAAAAGACCCGGAATGGCTGCCGGTGTGAAAACCGGAAGGATGCAAAGCGCTTCAGAAAAGCGTACCTGAATGGTGCCTGATGCGAGACCAAGCAGATTGGTGATATACGTGAGCACAACATAGAGTGCTGCAATCATAGCTGCCTGTACTGCAAATAATACTTTTTTGTTTCTCATATTTAGTTCTCCTTTAGTTTTGTTTTACGTCAGGAAGGTTTCGAACTGACGTATTTATTTTCGCCTTGCTATGTTAACAAAAAATGCTTTGAATGTCAAGAAGTACATAAAGTCAGTGCCCATTTAGAGAAATTGTGGTATAATGAGTGCAAGTGAGAAGATAAATGACAAGAGGGAAACAGTATTATGAGAGAAATAAAGGTTAATGAACTAAAAGAGGGAATGACTACGGCAGTAGATGTGTTTTCGCCAAAGGGACAGCTTATCCTTAAAAGACATCAGACTGTATCGGCATTTGATATAGCAAAGTTTGGATTCTACAATATAGCTTCGGTTTATGTTGAGGGAAGCTCAGCACAGGAAAAAGAAGAATGGAATAAAAAATATGCCATCATTAAGGAAAAATACCGTGATTCCATCGATAACCTGCATGAATATATGAATGACATACTATACAGGAATATCATCCCGGATAAAAATACGCTCATCAGGGACTCGGTAGAGATTTTTGACAGGTTTGAGACTTCATATGAGCTATTTGACGCACTTCAGGTATTAAAGCAGACAGATGTATCTACGATGGCACATTCCATGAATGTATCAATCATTGCACGTCTCATTGGTGTATGGGCAGGGCTTGATACAGAAAAGCTGGATGAGATTTCAATGGCAGGTCTGTTGCACGACATAGGCAAGTTTAAGATACCGGATGAGATATTATTGAAGCCGGGAAAGCTCACAAAGGAAGAGTTTGAGGTGATAAAGAAGCACACGGTATATGGCTATGAGATACTTAATAATTTCAAGATTCTTGAAAGTACGAAGCGTGCTGCACTTTTACATCATGAGAAGTTTGACGGCTCAGGATATCCGTTTGGATATACAGCAGATAAAATCGATGATATATCAGCTATTATTACAATAGCCGATGTCTACGATGCAATGACGTCAAAGCGCTGTTACCGTGATGGGATGTGTCCGTTTGATGTGATAGAAGATTTTGAGTATGATGGCATATCAAAGTATCATCCGAAGTATATAGGAATGTTTTTGAAGAAGATTGCAAGCTCATATATCGGAAGCACTGTGCTTTTGACAAACGGCAAAAAGGCCAAAATAATTTTTGTGACGGAGAAGTATTCAAGGCCTACAGTTACATTGCTTGAAGACAACAGTGTGCTGGTGCTTAAGGATGAAAAGGATATAAAAATAGCGGCAGTGCTGTAGAATTATATACGAGGATTAATTGAATAAAATTACTGTAAATGGGAATGCTTTAGATAAAGAAATTTATCCGGAGGATTCCCATGTCTGTATATAAGGTTGATATATGTGGAGTGACCACATCAAAACTGCCGGTACTTAAGGATGATGAAAAAGAAGAACTGTTTGAGAAAATAAAAAAGGGAGATAAGGCTGCAAGAGAAAAATATATTCGTGGAAATTTAAGGCTGGTGCTTTCGGTAATCAGAAGGTTTTCAAACCATAATGAAAATATGGATGATTTATTTCAGATAGGATGCATCGGACTTATGAAATCAATTGATAATTTTGATCCGACTATAGGTGTTAAGTTTTCCACCTATGCTGTTCCGATGATTATCGGTGAGGTGAGACGGTATCTGCGTGATAACAGTGCGTACCGCATTCCACGTTCTCTCAGGGATACAGCTTATCAGGCTATTAAATCAAAGGAAAAGCTATCGAGAAAGCTGGTGCATGATCCGTCTTTAGCGGAAATATCAAAGGATTGCGGTATCCCTGAAAACGATATACTATACGCACTTGATGCAATCCAGACACCGCTTTCCCTCTTTGATCCTGTATATACTGACGGTGGTGATACACTTTATGTGATGGATCAGATATCGGACAAGAAAAACAAAGAGGAAGCATGGGTAAAAAATCTGGTTCTCGACGATGCCTTAAAGCTGCTTGATGACAGAGCTAGACAGATTATTAAGCTGCGTTTTTTCGAGGGCAAGACACAGATAGAGGTGGCAGAGGAGATAAATATCTCTCAGGCACAGGTATCAAGGCTTGAGAAAAATGCGCTTAAAAATATGCACGGATATCTGGAAGCATAAGCAGATAATTGAATATTTAGTCTGCCTGTGCTAAAGAAGTTTTTTTAAGCACAGCCGCAATTATGACTGCATATACACCTCCGATAACAGCGGTGATAAGCTGTGTCACTGAAAACTGAAGCTGTAAAACCGGCAGCATCTTGTGCATTGGAGCAGGCAGAAATGCAGGTAGAATGATAAGTGCAATGGCTATTCCCATGAAAACGGCCTTTAGTATGGTACCTATTGCAATTGATACAGGAAAACCGGTAGCTTTGCCGCATTTTTTGCGAAGCAGTCCCACACATACTACAAGAATGATATTTCCTATTATGATACATGGAAACATCGCAGGGATAGCCGCCATAACAGGACTTCCTGTGATGAAAAATGATGTGACAGGTGTGATAATGCTTAGGATAATGCCACATGCCATTCCGGCATAGAGTACGGTAAGTATTAAAGCTGCATTAATGATTGGACCTGTGATGTATACGCTTAAGTTCTTAAAGAACTGGCTGACAAGGCAGATTGCCAGCATAATTGCAGTGACGGTTATTTGTTTAGTTTTTATCTTCATTGATAAGACCTCCTTTAAATTTTCATATGAAATCATACTCCTTTGGGGGTGCAAATGCAAGGTTACGTTGCCGGTTAATATTTACTCAGAAGGCAAAAATGACGGTTGATATTGAAAGCAATTCATTTGTGTGCTAATATAAGTATATTCGCTGTTTGACGCAAAACAGCTATATATCAGGAGGAATACAATGAAAAAACTGATTAATTTGATATCAGAGGAAGTGACAAAGGCATTCGTCAGTGCAGGATATGACGAGAAGTACGGAAAGGTTACACTTTCAAACAGACCGGACCTTTGTGAGTTCCAGTGTAACGGAGCAATGGCAGCAGCAAAAGAGTATAAGTGTGCACCATTTATGATCTCGGACAAGGTAGCGGCGCTCCTTGAGTCAGATGAGATGTTTGAGTCAGTAGAATCAGTAAAGCCGGGATTTCTTAATATCAAAATGGATACCGCTTTTCTGGCAAAATATATGAACGATATGAAGGATGACGAGGGCAGATACGGCTTGGAGAAGGCCAAAAAGCCACTCACTATAGTAGTGGATTACGGCGGACCAAACGTGGCAAAGCCTCTTCATGTAGGTCATCTTCGCTCAGCAGTAATCGGAGAGAGCGTAAAGCGTATCGCAAAGTTCATGGGACACAATGTGATTGGTGATGTGCATCTCGGTGACTGGGGACTTCAGATGGGACTTATCATCACAGAGCTTCGCGAGAGAAAGCCTGACCTCGTTTATTTTGATGAGAGCTATACAGGAGAGTACCCGAAGGAGGCACCGTTTACCATATCAGAGCTTGAGGACATCTATCCGACAGCCAGCGGCAAGTCAAAATCAGATGAGAGCTTCAAGGAAGCAGCTCTTCTTGCCACAAAAGAGCTTCAGGGGGGCAGGAGAGGCTATCAGGCACTGCTTTCACACATCATGAATGTCTCTGTAACAGATCTTAAGAGAAATTATGAAAATCTGAACGTTCATTTTGAGCTGTGGAAGGGCGAGTCGGATGCACAGCCATATGTACCTGGGATGGTTGAAATGATGAAGGAAAAGGGCTTTGCTCATATGAGTGAAGGCGCTTTGGTTGTGGATGTGAAGGAGGATACAGATACAAAGGAGATTCCTCCATGTATCATCCTAAAGTCTGACGGAGCCTCACTTTACAGCACTACAGATCTCGCAACACTTGTTATGCGTATGAAAGAGAACAATCCTGACCGTGTGATTTATCTGGCAGACGCACGTCAGTCAATGCACTTTATCCAGGTGTTCCGCTGCGCAAGAAAGACAGGCATAGTGCCTGATACTACAGAGCTTGTACATATCGGTTTTGGAACCATGAACGGCAAGGACGGCAAGCCTTTCAAGACAAGAGACGGTGGAGTAATGCGTCTTGAGTACCTCCTCAAGGAAATTGACGATGAGATGCTCAATAAGATTAAGGAAAACCAGAAGGAAAAAGAAAATTTAAATATTGACGAGGAGGAGGCTAAGCAGACAGCCAAAACTGTAGCGCTTGCAGCAGTCAAGTATGGTGATTTGTCTAATCAGGCGAGCAAGGATTACATCTTTGATATTGACAGATTCACATCCTTTGAGGGTAACACAGGTCCATATATCCTTTATACAATCGTGCGTATCAAGTCAATCCTCTCAAAGTATGAGGCAAAGGGTGGCGACATCAGCGCACTGAAGGATGCAATCATGCCGGCAGTCAATGCAGGACAGAAGAATCTCATGCTCTCTCTGGCAAAGTTCAATGCTACAATTGAGAGTGCATATGAGGAGTCTGCACCACACAAGATATGTGCATACATCTACGAGCTTGCCAACGCATTCAACGGCTTCTACCATGACACAAAGATTCTTTCTGAGGAGAATGAAGAACTTAAGAAGTCATATATTTCGCTGCTTGTGCTCACAAAGGAGATACTTGAGGCTTGTATCGATATGCTTGGATTCTCAGCTCCTGACAGGATGTAATATTAATAGTAGTAATTTCATGTTCTAAAATAATTGGACATGTAATATAAATAGGACATAGATGATTTATCAGAATCGTCTGTGTCCTTTTTTTATTTGAATAACTGTCGGTGGCGGGTCGGGATGGGCTCACGCGTGTGGCTGCAGTGTCGCAGAAGCGTATAGCGGAGCTATTTAGAGTCTGTTAAATTATGCTTTGAAGCACAGAAATGCCGAGGCATGGACGCCGAGGCAAGGAGATATCGAGCCCGGACGGCGAGTATCGACGGTTTCGTCAGGCATAGAAGTACTTATTGCATAATTTATACAGAGTCTTGATAGCGCAGCGTAGCATCTGCGACACTGCAGCCACACGCGTGCGCCATATCCCGACCTGCCACCGAAGTGGCGATAAGGAGTGAAAAATATGGATATAATTGATTATCTGCCACAAAAGATGAGGACTGAGGCAGAAGCGTACATGCCGTGTGGTCTGGAGGAAATCAGGGTGCGCGCGGGAAAGCCGGTGCAGTATAGGTTTGCGGGAGGCAATACAACAGGAGTTAATATCTTACAAAGCGATATAGAGGAGATGATAAATTATCTGAGCGGATATTCAATCCACGCGATAGCACCGCAGCTTGCCGCAGGCTATTTTACAGTGGAGGGAGGTCATCGTGTGGGAATTGCAGGGCAGATGGGCTGCGATGGAGAAAGGGTTACAGCAGTCAGCGAGATAGCATCCTTAAATATCAGAATTGCGCATCAGATAAAGGGTATTGCAATGCCACTGATGCCTTATATAAGAGATGAAAACAGTATTTATAATACATTGGTGGTATCACGGCCGGGAGAAGGGAAAACAACATTTTTAAGAGACTGTATCAGGATACTTTCAGATGGCTGTGACGGAAAAAATGCTCTTAAGGTGTCGGTGGTGGATGAGCGCTCGGAAATAGCAGCGTGCTACAACGGAGTGGCTCAAAACGATGTTGGAAAATCCAGTGATGTGCTGGATAATTGTCCGAAGTCACTTGGCATGAGGATGCTTTTGCGTTCTATGTCCCCGGATGTGATTGCTGTGGATGAGCTGGGGGGCGAAAGTGATATCGAGGCACTAAATCAGCTCGTGAGCTGTGGAATAAGAATACTTGGCAGCGTACATGGCACCAATGCAGATGATCTGCGAAGAAAAATGCTGCCACGTGCAATAGAGAGGTTTGTGTTTATAGACCATGATAAAAAAGGGGTGAGATGCTATAGCATTTATGATGAAGCTCACAGGCTTTTGTATAGTACTGTTTGCGGTATTGGGGCTGATAAATGATTACAGCAAAAGAAAAAGGGAGGATATAGCAATGCTGTATGATTTCATGCTTTTACTTGAAAAAGGGGCATTTTATCTGGCAGGAGAAAGAATGAAGGCACCGCAGTTTTTTAGCAGCATAAGAGGAAAAAGCGAGGTGTTTAATGAGGGATGCAAGAGAATGGGAGAGGCACTTTCAAACAGGAGCTGTAAAAGTGGAGAGGAGGGCTGGAGGTCTGTGTGGGAGGATGTGCTTTGTGGCAGGATATCTGATGAAAAAATAAAGAAAATGATAGTTGAAATGGGAGGTGCATTCTTTGAAAAAAATGCGGCCGCGATGGAGCAGCGGCTTAAGGAATGTGCCTTGGACATACATAAACAGATAGATTTTTACAGGAAAGAGTATGTTGAAAAAATGAAGGTTATTTGTCCGGTGGGTATTTTGGGAGGGATTATGATATCAATAATGCTTATATAATAATGCTTATATAAAAATGTGGTAATCCGATTAAACATATTGTTGTATGCGATGAAAGGACTTGATGATGGAGATTTCGATTATTTTTAAGATAGCAGCACTTGGGATAGTGATTACGGTGCTCGGACAGGTCTTAAAACACAGTGGAAGGGAGGAAATGACTTTCCTGCTTAGTCTGGCCGGGCTTGTGATCGTATTGTTCTGGATTGTGCCATATATAAGTGAGCTGTTTAAGACAATGCAGGATATGTTTTCTTTGTAATATGTTGAAAATTGGGATAATAGGAATAGCGGCGGTGTTTTTTGCGGTGCTTTTAAAGCGTGACAGACCTGAGCTGTCAATGCTTCTTTCAGTGGCCTGCGGTACTATAATTTTTGCTTTTGCATTGGAGCGGCTTGGCACAACAATTGAGTTTTTTAAAGGACTTCTCTCAAAACTGCCTGTGGAACCGGCTTTTTTTGTCACTATGGTAAAGATGCTCGGAATTGCATATATTGCGGAGTTTTCATCCTCAATCTGTAAGGACTGCGGTCATAGCGCGATTGCATCGCAGATAGAGCTTTTTGCGAAGGTGGCAATTGTTGTGATGTCAATTCCCGTGATGTCGTGTCTGATAGAGCTGATTGGAGAACTGTTTTGATTTGTAGGAAAAATATTTTTATAATAATCATGTTGATTGTGATGTTTTTGCCGCAGGACTGTGTGTATGCATCGGACACTGAAATTACAGATACAATTGAGCAGCAGATGCTTGAAAAAATAGATATGTCAGATGTGGAAAAATATTCAAAGGATTATCTGCCGGACAGACTATCGTTTTCGGATATTGTGGATGCTCTTTTAGACGCAGATCAAAAGGCAGGCGAAAAAATCTGTGAGTATATTTACGAGCTGTTCTTTTACGAGATAGCGGCAGTGAAGCCGGTTATTATAAATGTGCTGTGCTACACGATACTTTTTATGGTGTTTTCAAGGCTTATTTTCTGGCGGCAGGATTATGTATACAATGTAAGCTTTCTGTTTATGTATGCATCGGTTATATCAATGCTTATGGCATCTTTTTTTGTGTTGTCTGATGTGGCAAAGGGCTGTATTGATGTGCTTTTGACCTATCTTACAGCGCTTGTTCCGGCATATGCTACAGTGCTTCTTGCGTCAGGAAAAGGATTTTCTGCATCAGGCTTTTACGTGCTTGCATTTGTACTTATTTATGTAGTGGAGTGGCTTATAAAGCTGGTGCTCATACCGGGAATTCATTTGTTTCTGGTGCTTGAGGTGCTCAATCACGTATCTAGTGAAAAGAAGCTTGAAAAGCTTGCAGAGTTTATTGAATCAGCAGTTACAAAAATAATGAAGGCATCCATAAAGATAGTAGCGGGCATAGGCATAGTCCAGGCCATGATTGCTCCCGCAAAGGACAAAATATCGGAAAGCCTTATCTTAAAAAGCTTTCAGGCGATACCGGGTGTGGGGCGGCTTGGGCAGGGGGCAGGTGAAATCATGCTTGGCTGTGCGATGCTCATAAAAAACAGTGTTGGTATGGCGGCGATTATCGTGCTCTTTTTCATAGTGCTGACGCCGCTTGTAAAAACGCTTGTTTTTTCTTTGATGTACAGACTGCTTTCAGCAGCCCTTCAGCCGGTTTCGGACAACAGAATCGTAGAGGGCATAGATGCCGTTGCGAGGGCAGGAAATCTGTATTACATTGTGATAAGAGATGCATCTATATTATTTTTTATCGTGATAGCGATAGTGTGTGCATCCACAAGCTTTATGGGAGGTTGACAAGGTATGAAGAGCTATCTGTATCTGGCACTTTTTTTCATGGTAATGACATATCTTTTGCCGAGAGAGCAGTACAGGAGGTATTTTAGGTTTATGCTTGGGGTATTTTTGGCTGTTATTATTCTAAAGCCTCTTGCGGCAGGGTATGAATATGACTTGAGATTTGCTGAGCTTACAAAGAAAATAGAGGGGATTTCGTATGAATATGACGCGGATGCGACAGATTTGTTTAAGGCTTTTGAAGCTGAAGAAAACTGACTACATAGTGATTTTACTTGTTGGAGTGCTGCTTCTTATTGTAGTGCTTCCGGTAAAAGAGGAAAAAAAGACCTGTAGTGATTCGCAAAAGAAGGCTAAAGCTAAGTCGGTAAGTGAAAGCACCTATGATGATGAAGAATATGAGAAGCTGCTTGAAAAAAAGCTTGAGAGTATTCTTGAGAGGATGGACGGTGTGGGCGAGGTGTCTGTGATGATTACGCTGTCAGACGACGGCACAAGGATAGTGGATAAGGATACCAAGGAAACCTCGGAGAGCATTGAAAAGACTACGGTCATATACGATGATGAGGATGCAAGCGTGCCTTATGTCACGAGCACGGACAAACCGACTGTTTCAGGAGTGCTTGTGGTAGCGCAGGGCGGAGGAAACCCACAGATAAACAATGATATTTCTAATGCGGTTTCTGCATTATTTGATGTGCCCATGCATAAAATAAAAATAGCAAAAATGATATCCAGGGAGGAATAAAAGTGAAGAAAGGCAGCCATAAAAATCAGATAATTATTACGACGCTTGCACTTCTTTTGGCAGTGGTCGGATACATAAGCTACGATAACAGGGATACCTTTATGAATGCAAAGGATGTGCTTTCCACCGAAATCGAAGCTGTAAATGGCGAAGCGGATACACAGGTATCGGATGAGGTGGCACTTGAGACAGACTCGACAGAGGAGATATTAAATGCCGGTGAAACGGTACTGACAAGTGCATCCACAGAGAGTGAGGAGTGTGTGGCACAGGTGAAGCTGGGACGTGAGCAGGTGCGTTCAAAGAACAAGGAGGCTCTGCAGAAGATTATTGATGATGCAGGAGTGTCGGAGGAAGAGAAGAAGAGCGCAGTCGATGCCATGGTGAAGCTGACAGAAAACGCACAGATGGAGGAGGATGCCCAGATGATGCTTGAGGCAAAGGGATTTAAGAATGCTGTGGTAAGTCTCAGTGATGACTGCTGTGATGTGATTGTTGGAAAGGAAGATGTGACTGATGAAAAGAGGGCTCAGATTGAGGACATTATCAAGCGAAAAACCAATATAGGGGCATCAAATATCGTTATATCTACGATGGACTGATACATAAATTTTTAGTATCTTGAAATGGAAACCGTTTTAAGCTATACTATACTCTGATTTTGTTTGGAGGAAATATCAGTGGATAACTTAAGACAGGAAATAGAAAAAAGAAGAACATTTGCAATAATTTCTCATCCGGATGCAGGAAAGACTACTCTGACAGAGAAGTTTCTTTTGTACGGAGGGGCGATAAACCAGGCCGGTTCAGTAAAGGGAAAGGCTACGGCAAAGCATGCTGTTTCAGACTGGATGGAGATAGAAAAGCAGAGAGGTATTTCGGTTACTTCATCTGTATTACAGTTTAATTATGACGGATATTGTATCAATATCCTTGATACACCGGGACACCAGGATTTCTCAGAGGACACATACCGTACACTCATGGCAGCCGATTCGGCCGTCATGGTAATTGATGCGAGCAAGGGTGTTGAGGCACAGACCAGAAAGCTCTTTAAGGTCTGTGTCATGAGACATATCCCGATTTTTACATTCATAAACAAGATGGACCGTGATGCCAACGATACGTTTGAGCTTCTCGATGACATCGAAAAAGAGCTGGGCATCGCGACATGTCCTATCAACTGGCCGATAGGCTCAGGAAAGCAGTTTAAGGGTGTGTATGACAGAAACAGCAAGGAGGTCATGACCTTTGCTGACACCTTGAAGGGTACAAAAGAGGGCTCGGAGAAGATTATCCATATAGATGATCCGGCTCTTTCCGATGAGATCGGAGAGGAATTTAAAAGCCAGCTCATGGATGAGATTGAGCTGCTGGATGGCGCCAGTGCCGATTTTGATATGGAGCTTGTCACAAAGGGAGAGCTTTCACCTGTATTTTTCGGCTCTGCTCTTACAAACTTTGGTGTTGAGACATTTTTACAGCATTTCCTTAAGATGACATATGCACCGACAGCAAGACAATCTGACATCGGAATGATTGATCCGTTTTCAGAGGATTTTTCTGCATTTGTATTCAAGATTCAGGCCAACATGAACAAAAACCACAGGGACAGAATAGCATTTATGCGAATCTGCTCCGGACAGTTTACAGCCGGCATGGAGGTATACCATGTGCAGGGAGGCAAGAGCTTAAAGCTTTCACAGCCGCAGCAGATGATGGCAGATGAGAGAAAAATAGTGGACAAGGCATATGCGGGCGACATCATAGGTGTGTTTGACCCGGGTGTATACTCTATAGGAGATACACTCACGACAGCAAAGGATAAATTTGAGTTTGAGGGCATCCCGACATTTGCACCTGAGCATTTTGCGAGGGTATCACTTGTTGATTCCATGAAGAGAAAGCAGTTTGTAAAGGGTGTCACACAGATAGCGCAGGAGGGTGCTATCCAGATGTTCCAGGAGTACAAGGGCGGCATGGAAGAGATCATAGTCGGCGTGGTCGGTGTGCTTCAGTTTGATGTGCTTAAATTCAGACTTGAAAATGAGTACAATGTGCAGATCAGACTTGAGAATCTGCCATATGAGCATATCAGATGGATTGAGAACAAGGATGAGGTCAATGTAGATACAATTAACGGAACAAGCGACATGAAGAAGGTTGTCGATATGAAGGGCAATCCGCTTCTTCTGTTCATCAATGAGTGGAGCATCGGCATGACACTCGATAGAAATGACGGACTTGTGCTTACGGAGTTTGGAAGAAATTAGCTCTGACATAGTTAGGTAAGGCTTTTAAGGTTGAATTTGGACTTGACGTTAGTAAGAGATTATGTGTATAATGAGGACAGTTGTGAAAGCAACTGTCTTTTTAATTATGTTTTATTTGTATAATTTTGAGTATTTTAGCTATAGCTGTTTTAGAGTATAGCGTGAGGCATAAACAGCAGCACGGGCAGCTATATGATTCTGTAATTATTCCAATTTATTTGTTGACAATTGAATAGAAGTGTATTATTATAATAACAGAACGAACGTTTGTTCGCGAGAGGATAGGAGATTATTATGGCAAAGGAAGATAAATTAAAAGCATTAGACGCTGCCATCGCGCAGATTGAGAAACAATACGGAAAGGGCTCTGTCATGAAGCTTGGCGACAATTCAGCCAATATGAATGTAGAGACAGTACCTACAGGCTCATTAAGCCTTGATATTGCATTAGGACTCGGAGGCCTTCCAAAGGGCAGGATTGTTGAGGTGTACGGACCGGAGTCATCAGGTAAGACAACGGTTGCACTCCACTGTGTGGCAGAGGTGCAGAAGCGTGGCGGCATCGCAGGCTTTATAGATGCAGAGCATGCGCTTGACCCTGTATATGCCAGAAATATAGGTGTTGATATTGACAATCTCTATATTTCACAGCCTGACTGTGGTGAGCAGGCACTTGAGATAACAGAGACAATGGTACGTTCCGGCGCCGTGGATATCGTGGTTGTCGATTCAGTTGCGGCACTCGTACCAAAGGCCGAGATTGACGGAGATATGGGGGATTCCCATGTGGGTCTTCAGGCAAGGCTTATGAGCCAGGCGCTTCGTAAGCTCACGGCAGTTATCAGCAAGTCAAATTGTATCGTTATATTCATCAATCAGCTTCGTGAGAAGGTAGGTGTGATGTTTGGAAATCCTGAGACTACCACAGGTGGAAGGGCATTAAAGTTCTATTCATCAGTGCGTCTTGATGTCAGAAGAACTGAGTCACTCAAGCAGGGCGGTGAGATAGTCGGCAACCATGTCCGCGTAAAGGTTGTTAAGAATAAAATAGCTCCTCCTTTCAGAGAGGCAGAGTTTGATATCATGTTTGGACAGGGTATCTCAAGAGAAGGAGATGTGCTTGATCTTGCAGTAAATGCAGGCATTGTCAACAAATCCGGTGCATGGTACGCATACGAGGGAGACAAGATAGGACAGGGTCGTGAGAATGCAAAGACTTATATCCATGAGAATCCGGCATTTTTTGATATGCTTGAGGCAAAGGTAAGGGATTTTTATTTTACACAGCCTGAGGATGAGGAGGCTGAAGTACAGGAAGACTCAAAAAAGCCTGAGGCAGAAGAATAATAAGCGAGCAGGGTTATATATGATAGAGATTACCGGATATGAGAATATTGGTAAAGGCAAATACCGCACGACCTTTGATAATGGCACGACATGTGTGCTGTACCGTACAGAGGCCGTGCGGTACTCTATTATGGAGGGAGCCTTTATCAGTGAAGCGGATTACGAAAAGCTGATAACTGAGGTGGTAGGAAAGAGAGCCAAAAAGAGAGCACTGCATCTGCTTGAACAGATGGACAGGAGTGAAAGAAAGCTTAGGGAAAAGCTCACACAGGGCGGATATCCGGATTGCTGTGTGGATGCAGCGATAGATTATGTCAAGAGCTTTCATTATCTTGATGATTACAGATTTGCTTCCACATATGTCAGGTATCATCAGGACAGTTTAAGCCGCAGGCAGCTGGAGCAGAAGCTTATGACAAAGGGCATAGGCAGAGATGATATAAATTGTGCCATAGACAGCGAATACACTGCTGATGAAGAGAAACATATAGCAAAGCTGCTTGAAAAGAAACACTATGATCCTGATAACTGTGATGAAAAGGAGTTTCGCAGGATATACCAGTTTCTTATGCGCAGGGGCTTTAAGAGCAGCCAGATTCTTTCAGCAATGAGGTCACAATTACCTTGACAATTTGCACCAAAAAGTATAGAATTTAATTGTTGTAATTTGTGAAATACAATGAAAATTTAATAAAGGAGGTGCTCCTGTAATGCTACCGTATATCATTACTGCTGTAGTTTCTATTATTGTTACTGCATTGATTGTATGGTTTGCAGCCGCTTCATACGAGAAGAAATCTGCTAACTCCAAGATAGGAAATGCTGAGGAGAAGGCAAGAGGAATCATTGATGAGGCTGTAAAGACTGCGGAGGAAAAGAAGCGCGAGTCTATGCTTGAGATCAAGGAAGAGTCTATTAAGGCTAAGAATGATCTGGATAAGGAAATCAAAGAGCGTAGAAACGAGATTTCCCGTAATGAGCGTCGTATCGTTCAGAAGGAAGAAAATGTCGACAAGAAGCTCGAAGCTATCGAGAAGCGTGAAGCCGGATTTGCAGTTAAGGAAGAGGAACTCAAGAAGCAGAAGATTGAAATATCAAAGCTTAACGAGCAGCGTTTACAGGAACTTGAAAGAATCTCTGGATTAACCTCCGAGCAAGCTAAAGAATATCTCTTAAAGACCATTGAAGAAGATGTAAAACTTGATACTGCAAAAATGATTAAGGAAATGGAAAACAAAGCAAAGGAAGAGGCAAACCGTAAGGCTAAGGATTACGTGGTTACAGCTATTCAGAAATGTGCAGCAGACCATGTGTCTGAGACTACTATTTCAGTAGTATCGCTTCCGAATGATGAGATGAAGGGACGTATCATAGGAAGAGAGGGACGTAATATCCGTACTCTCGAGACTATGACAGGTGTAGATCTGATTATAGATGACACACCTGAGGCAGTTATCTTGTCAAGCTTTGATCCAATTAGGAGAGAGGTTGCAAGAATAGCTCTTGAGAAGCTTATTGTTGACGGAAGAATCCATCCGGCCCGTATAGAGGAGATGGTTGAGAAGGCTCAAAAAGAAGTCGATAATATGATTCGTGAAGAGGGTGAGGCTGCCACACTTGAGGTGGGCATACATGGTATTCACCCAGAGCTTGTGCGTCTTCTTGGAAAGATGAAGTTTAGAACAAGCTACGGTCAGAATGCGTTAAAGCATTCTATCGAGGTTGCACAGCTGACTGGCTTACTGGCTGCTGAAATTGGTGAGGATGTCAGAATGGCAAAGCGTGCAGGCTTATTACATGATATAGGTAAGGCAGTAGATCACGAGATGGAGGGTTCACATATCCAGCTCGGTGCCGAATTATGTAAGAAATACAAAGAGTCACCACTTGTGATTAATGCAGTAGAATCACATCACGGTGATGTTGAACCGGAGTCACTTATTGCATGTCTCGTGCAGGCAGCTGATACAATCAGTGCGGCACGTCCGGGTGCAAGAAGAGAGACTTTGGAGACATATTCAAATCGTCTTCAGCAGTTAGAGGACATTACAAATGGTTATAAAGGGGTAGAGAAATCTTTTGCTATTCAGGCAGGTAGAGAGATTCGTATTATGGTAGTTCCTGAGCAGGTCAGCGACGCCGACATGGTTATCATGGCCAGAGACATATCTAAGCAGATTGAGTCTGAGTTAGAGTATCCGGGTCAGATAAAGGTTAATGTAATACGTGAGTCACGTATAGTGGATTACGCAAAGTAGAGCATTAACGTATTGTCGGTTTGACATAATAACATGTACATTTGAAAAGGCTTCGTATGAAGCCTTTTCTTTTTTGCAAAAAAAAAACGTAAATGCAGCCGATTTTTACAATGTAGTGCTTATGGTATGAAATAAATTATCGGTAACTGTCCATTATTACTAAAGAAATTTGTATATATTGCATAAAAATATATGTATAAGATATCCTGTATTCACAAAAACAGATAATGGTACGTGACAAAATTAGTAAAATGTTATAAAATGGTAAGTGTAATATTTAGCAACTATTCAGTATTTGATGGCTGCAATATTTATAAATATTACAAGGGAGAAACTATATAATAAAATATCATATGGAGGGTTTTACAATGCAGAGATTTACATTACCAAGAGATTTATATCACGGAAAGGGTGCGCTTGAGGCATTAAAGAGCTTTGAGGGAAAGAAGGCTATTATCTGTGTGGGCGGAGGCTCAATGAAGAGATTTGGCTTTTTAGACAAAGCCGAGGCTTATTTGAAGGAAGCCGGTATGGAGGTAAAGCTTTTTGAGGGAATTGAGCCTGATCCGTCAGTTGAGACAGTCATGAAAGGTGCGGCTGCCATGGCTGAGTTTGAACCGGACTGGATTGTAGCAATTGGCGGTGGATCACCTATAGATGCAGCTAAGGCTATGTGGATTAAGTACGAGTATCCAGATATCACATTCGAGGATATGTGCAAGGTATTTGGTATTCCAAAGCTTAGAAAGAAGGCACATTTCTGTGCTATTTCATCTACATCAGGCACAGCAACAGAGGTTACTGCGTTCTCAATCATCACAGATTATGAGAAGGGTATCAAGTATCCAATCGCAGACTTTGAGATTACACCTGATGTTGCAATCGTAGACCCTGAGCTTGCAGAGACAATGCCACAGAAGCTTGTTGCACACACAGGAATGGATGCCATGACACATGCTATCGAGGCATATGTATCAACAGCCAACAGTGACTTTACAGATCCGCTTGCACTCCATGCAATAGAGATGATACAGCATGACCTGATTGATTCATACAATGGTGATATGGCAAAGAGAGATGCGATGCACAATGCACAGTGTCTGGCAGGAATGGCGTTCTCCAACGCACTACTTGGAATAGTTCATTCAATGGCACACAAGACAGGCGCAGCTTTTGCTGATTATGGTGCACATATCATCCACGGAGCAGCCAATGCCATGTATCTGCCAAAGGTTATTGCTTTCAATGCAAAGGATGAGACTGCAAAGAAGCGCTACGGAGCAATAGCTGATTTCATGAAGCTGGGTGGAGAGACACTTGATGAGAAGGTTGAGCTTCTTATCAAATACTTACGTGGCATGAATGATGATCTGAATATCCCACACTGCATCAAGAATTACGGAGCAGACAGTTATCCAACAGAGCAGGGCTTTGTACCGGAGGAGGTATTCCTTGAGAGACTTCCTGAGATTGCTGCAAATGCTATCCTTGATGCCTGCACCGGCTCAAATCCTCGCCAGCCAAGCCAGGAGGAGATGGAGAAGCTTCTCAAATGCTGCTATTATGACACAGAGGTGGATTTCTAATCAAAACGGTACTCTGAATTTAAATTATTTAGAAGGTAAACAGGAAAAATGATTGATGAAATGAAACGGCAAAAAAGAGAGCTTGTATATAAGGGCTCAATACTCGATATATACAAGGATACAATGCAGTTTGCAAACGGTAAGACAGAGGAATGGGATTTTGTTTCACACAGAAAGGGTGCTGCGGCAGTGCTTCCGGTGCTTGATGACGGCAGGATAATCATGGTGCGTCAGTATAGAAATGCTCTCGAGAGAGAGACAATAGAGATTCCGGCCGGCTGCAGGGACTTTGTGGGAGAAGACACAAGGCTGTGTGCAGAAAGGGAGCTTAAGGAGGAGACAGGCTACAGCTCTGACGATATCTCATTTTTACTTTCGCTTCGCACAACAGTAGCCTTTTGCGACGAAGAAGTAGATGTCTATCTTGCCAAAAACCTGAAAAAGGGCGAGCAGCATCTCGATGATGCCGAGTCAATCGATGTAGAGATATACACCCTAAAGGAGCTGTGCGACATGATTTATGCGGGAAAAATACAGGATTCCAAAACAGTCAGTGCAGTTCTTGCTTATAGCAATATGATTAAATAAACAGACAAAATAATACGAGCCACAGGATATAAAATTCTGTGGCTCGTATTTTGTGAAAAATATGTATATAGTTTGTGGCTTAAGAATTCATTTCTGCAATATCGTAGATAAGCTTCTTTGAATCCTCCCATCCAAGACAAGGATCGGTGATGGATTTTCCGTAGACATGCTCGCCAATCTTCTGGCTGCCCTCCTCAATATAGCTCTCAATCATGAGACCCTTGACAAGTGATTTGATATCAGAGGAAAGCTGTCTGTTGTGCATAACTTCTTTGGCGATACGAATCTGCTCCTTGAACTGCTTTCCGGAGTTTGAATGGTTTGTATCTATGATAGCAGCAGGATTGACAACATCCATCTTGTCGTACATCTCGTGAAGACGGATTAAATCCTCGTAATGGTAGTTTGTTGTAGTGTTGCCATGCTTGCTGACAGCACCTCTTAAAACAACGTGAGTCAGAGGATTTCCTGATGTCTCAACCTCATAGCCTCTGTAAACAAAATGATGTGGGTGCTGTGCTGCGTAAACAGAATTGAGCATGACGGAAAAATCACCACTTGTAGGGTTTTTCATACCGCTTGCCACATCGAAGCCGCTGACGGTGAGACGATGCTGCTGATCCTCAACAGAACGAGCACCAATTGCGACATATGAGAGGAGATCCTCAACATAGCCCCAGTTCTCAGGATAAAGCATCTCATCTGCACAGGTGAGCCCGCTTTCTGCGATGGCGCGGATGTGCATTTTTCTCATGGCAATAAGACCCTCAACCATATCAGGAGCCTTCTCAGGGTCAGGCTGTGAGGCGATACCCTTGTAGCCCTCGCCGGTTGTTCTTGGTTTATTTGTATATACACGTGGGATGATAATTACGCGGTCCTTTACATCCTCCTGAATCTTTGTCAGGCGGCTGACATAGTCACAGACTGAATCCTCGTTGTCGGCTGAACATGGTCCGATAATGACAAGAAATCTGTCATCCTTTCCGCAAATGACATCTGAAATCATTGCATCACGCTTGGCTTTGAGCTCGGTAAGCTCCTTTGACAGAGGGTATTCTTCCTTGATCTGTGCAGGAGTTGGAAGCTGGTTTAAAAATGTGAAACTCATAATACTACTCCTTATATAAATAGTGATTTTATTAATTAAAATGGTATATTATAATGGCATATCGGAAAAAATTTCCAATATATAATAATGCCCGAATAGTTAAATAATAAGATAAATGAAATATGTTGTCAAATTTTTATCAATTATAATAGTATGCATAAAAAGTTATAATAAAACACTAAAAGATTATAATAAGAAAAAAGTAACATTGAAAAAAAGTAAAAGATGTGATATAAATAGTTGGTAACTTTTTTTGTGACCGTAGTTTAATGGATAAAATTCCGGACTCCGACTCCGGCGAGTGCGCGTTCGATTCGCGTCGGTCACATACTTTGATTTTGATATGTTGGGTTAATGGAGGAATCACATGAAGGACTTTTTTAACAAGGAAACATTGGATAATATAAAGCAGTTCTGCACAGAAAATAAAAAATACGTTGGAGTAGCAGGTGTACTTGTAGGACTCATACTCATACTTATAGTAGTTGTCGCAGGAGGCAATAATGGCAGACAATCCAATACCGAAGCTGGATCACAGACAGAGATTTCGGTGAAGGATTTTGAGTTTGAAAAGGATTATACAAATGACGCCAAGGACGATATCAGCACCCTGCTTGCTGATTATTACAAGGCATACGTGGGTGATGACCTTGATACACTTGGCAAGCTTGCGACACCTATGAGCGACAACGAGAAGAGCTATATTGGTGTTGTCAGCCAGTACTATGAGTCAGTCAATGACATTACACCTTACACCAAGAATGGTTTGAAAAAGGGAACATACTTTGTGTCTGTTAAAAACAGCATAAAGTTTACGGGAGTTGATACACAGGCACCTACACTTGACTTCTTTTATATAGAGACAGGTAAGGACGGAAAGCTCTTTATAAACAATGTATACAGTAATTTCAACAGAACATACTGCGAGAATGAACTCGATGACGATATTATGGAGCTTATTTCTAAGTATACTGCTTCATCTGAGTTTGCAGACCTTCATGAGGAGGTACAAAAGGCATATGAGCAGGCGGTCGGTTCTGATGCCAATTTAAAGACTATGCTTGAGACAACACTCACAGGTGCTATAAAGCAGTGGTACACATCGTCTGGCATTGCCAATTTAAAGAAGTCTGATGCAGACACACAGACTACAGAGGCAGATACACAGCAGGCAGATGATGCAGCACAAAACAGCGACCAGCAGACTACAGATGCAAATGCCGGACAGGTTACAGACCAGCAGACTACGGATGCAAACGCAGGACAGACCACAGACCAGCAGACCACAGATCCGAATGCAGGACAGACTACAGATGCTAATACTGCAAATCAGCAGCCGGCAGAGCAGCCACAGGCACCGGCTGAGTATCAGGTAGTGACAAAGGATGTTGTAAAGGTGCGTGATGGTGCAGGTACAGATGCCAAGGAGCTTGGTCTCTTAAAGGAGCAGGTAACACTTACAGCATATGGCACAGAGGGCGACTGGACTATAGTATCCTACAGCGCCGGAACAAATGGCAGAGCTTATATCAAGACGGAAAATCTCCAGACAGTAGGACAGTAAAAGCAATACAAAGTAACAGATGTGCATACAATCAAAAGAAGCAACACGGAGGCTTAAAGGTCTCCGTGTTTTAATCTACATGGCATATGGCTGTTGCAAAGAGTAGAAAAGGCTGCAGCCTGGTTTATGTATATCGGATAAAGAAATCTAAAAAGAGGATATGGTATGGAAGAAAATGGTGTAAGAATAAATAAATTTCTCAGTGAAGCGGGTGTGTGCTCAAGGCGTGAGGCAGACAGGCAGATAGAAGCCGGCAAAGTAGGAATAGACGGCGTGACAGCAAAGACAGGTGACAGAGTTCTAAAGGGACAGACTGTCACATATAATGGACAGGTAGTATCAAAGGAAGAAGAGATGATACTGATTGCCCTCAATAAGCCGGCCGGCATTGTCTGCACAGCAGAAAAAAGGGAAAAAAACAACGTGATAGATTATCTTAATTACCCAAAGCGCATTTATCCAATTGGCAGGCTGGATAAGGATTCAGAGGGACTTTTACTTCTGACCAACAATGGCGAGATAGTAAATAAGATGATGCGCTCCGGCAACAGACACGAAAAAGAGTATATTGTCACAGTAAACAAAACAATATCTGACAGCTTCATAAGAGGGCTCGCAGGAGGCGTACCGCTTGTAGAGCTTGGTGTGACAACCAGAAAGTGCCATGTGAAAAAGCTGTCCTCAAAGCAGTTTAAGATTATTCTGACCCAGGGCTACAACAGGCAGATAAGACGGATGTGTGAATACTTTGGCTACCGTGTGGTTAAGCTTGAGAGAGTGAGAATCATGAATATTGAGCTTGGTGACCTGCCAAGAGGAAAGTACAGGGCGGTGACACCACTTGAATACAAGGGGCTCAAAAGACTGATTGCGGATTCCTCGAATCAGCCGGTTATGCTTGATACGAATAAGAATCATTCTGATAAGAAATATACGGATAAGAAATATCCGGATAGAAGAGCAAAGTAAAGCAGACAGGGGATTATTACGGCATGGAGAATAACAAAATAAAAGATAAGATAGATGAGCTTGTTGAAAGTCTTAACCGCGCATCAAAAGCCTATTACAACGGCGCAGATGAAATAATGCCAAACTACGAGTGGGATGCACTGTTTGATGAACTTACACAGCTTGAGGAAAAAACAGGATATATCCGTCCGGACAGTCCGACACATAATGCAGGCTATGAGGCAGAGGCAGGAAATCGTGAGCCACATGAGTATCCGGCACTTTCACTTGCAAAGACAAAGAGTATTGAGGAGCTTAAGAAATGGGCAGGTGATATGCCAATCTGGCTTTCATGGAAGCTCGATGGACTGACACTCGTGCTCACATATGACGGTGGCAGGCTTGTGAAAATACTGACGAGAGGAAATGGAACTGTAGGAAGTAACATCACCTTTTTGCAGGATGCCATAAGCGGCTTCCCAAAGGAGATACCATACAAGGGACATATGGTTGTAAGAGGGGAAGCGACAATTTCCTACACGGATTTTAAGCTGTTAAATGATACAATCGAGGACGATGATGAGAAATATGCCAATCCAAGGAACCTTGCCTCCGGTACATTAAATCTCGATGATGTGGAAGAGGTGAAGCGCAGACATGTTGTGTTTTATGCGTTTACACTCGTGCATATAGACGATGATATCGTATCATGGGGTGACAGAATGAGCTATCTTAGTGATATGAAATTCAATGTTGTCAAAAGGGAGGCAACAGATGCGGCAGGCCTTGATGAGGCTGTAAAACGCTGGACAAGGGATGTCGAGAGTGGCAGGATGGATGTGCCTGTGGACGGACTTGTCATATGCTATGATGATACTGCCTACGCTGCAGGCGGAAGCGTCACGGGACATCATGCAACGAGAGCAGGTTTTGCCTTCAAGTGGCAGGATGAGGCTGTAGATACGAGGCTTCGCTATATTGAGTGGTCGTGTGCGGTTTCAACAATATCGCCTGTGGCAGTTTTTGAGCCTGTGCAGATAGAGGGTACGACGGTTTCGAGAGCTTCGCTTTGCAATCTGACTGAAATAGAAAGGCTTGGAGTGGGAAAAGAGTGTACACTTTCCGTGATAAAAGCCAACAAGATTATTCCGAAATGCATAGCTGTAAAGGATGCGGTGGGAGCAGTTGAGATACCGAAGGAATGTCCGGTGTGTCATCATCCGACACGCATATTTGTAAGCAAAAACAGCGGTGTGAAGACGCTGCATTGCACAAACCCTGACTGTACAGCAAAGAATGTCAAAAAGTTTTCAAGATTTGTCAGCAAAAGCGGAATGGATATAGATGGACTTTCGGTACAGACAATGCTAAAATTTATAAATGAGGGATTCATAAAACAGTTCCCTGACATATACCATCTGCCCGAGCATTTTGATAAGATAAGCAGCATGGAAGGCTTTGGAGAAAAATCATGTATGAATATGCAGACTGCCATCGAAAAAAGCAGACATGTCCATCCTGTTAATCTGATATTTGCACTCTGCATACCTCTTATTGGCACCGATGCAGGCAAGAAAATTGTCAATGCGATAGGCTTTGAGGGTTTTGCGGACAGGATGAGAAATGCCACTGATTTTGTGGATATAGACGGCATAGGCCAGGAAAAGTCAGGCTCCATACTTGAATGGTATGCAAATCCCAAAAACAGCGCGATGTTTGAAGCACTGATTAAGGAGCTTGACATAGAACAGGTAGCTATAAAGGATATGTCGGAGGGAAGTTTAAACGGCAAGACCTTTGTTATCACAGGCGATGTGCATGATTTTGCCAACAGAAGCGAGTTTAAGGCCTATGTGGAGTCACAGGGCGGTAAGGTGACAGGAAGCGTGTCAAAAAAGACAGACTATCTGGTAAACAACGACACAGAATCTACTTCATCAAAAAATAAAAAAGCAAAAGAATTAGGAATACCTATCATCTCGGAGGATACATTTATAGAGATGTTTGGGCGTTAGAAAAGAGGTTATAAAATGCCTATAAAGACACAAAATGATTTACCTGTAAAGGAAATACTTGAGAGAGAAAATATATTTGTGATGGACGAAAACAGGGCATCACATCAGAACATCAGACAGCTGGAGATTGCGATTGTAAATCTCATGCCATTAAAGGAGGACACAGAGCTTCAGATACTGCGCTCGCTGTCAAATACCCCTATACAGGTCAATGTAACGTTTGTGACCACATCTACTCACGAGGCCACTCACACATCACTCAGTCATCTGAACAAGTTTTACGAGACCTTTGATGATATAAAGGACAGATATTTTGACGGCATGATAATCACGGGAGCACCGGTTGAGCTGATGGAGTACGAGGAGGTAGACTACTGGGACGAAATATGCAGGATAATGGAGTGGAGCAAAACACATGCTTTCTCCACACTTCATCTGTGCTGGGGGGCACAGGCCGGATTGTATTATCATTACGGCATACAAAAGCATGTGCTTCCAAAGAAGAAGTTTGGTGTGTATGCGCACCGTGTAAAGAACAGAAAAATCCCGCTTGTCAGAGGCTTCGATGACGTGTTTTATGCACCGCATTCAAGGCATACCGAGGTGTTAAAGGAGGATATATTAAAGCATCCTGAGCTTACAATACTTGCGGAGTCGGATGATGCCGGAGTATTCCTTCTGATGGATCAGGACGGTAAAAAGATTTTTGTGATGGGACATCCTGAGTATGACAGATATACTCTTCACAATGAGTACGAGAGGGATAAGAATAAGGGGCTTGATATAGATATGCCGGTGAACTACTATCCGGACAATGATGATACACAAAAGCCGCTTTTACAGTGGCGGTCGCACGGCAATATACTTTATTCCAACTGGCTTAATTATTATGTGTACCAGGAGGTGCCGTACGAGTTCATAAACAACCGCGAGATAATTGGAAAATAATGACAAAATTATAGTTTTTTTTAGTTAATTTTGAATTGCATAAATGCCAAAGTGTGGTAAAATATAACTATAAACCATTATAAAAAACCAAAATAATTGCAAAAGCTAACAAAAATTAAACAAGGGGGATTTTAATATGGCAAAAGAGCTAGTTGCGATGCTTCTTGCCGGTGGTCAGGGCTCCAGACTTTATGCGCTGACACAGAAACTTGCAAAGCCGGCAGTTCCGTTTGGAGGCAAATACAGAATTATTGATTTTCCACTTTCTAACTGTGTTAATTCAGGCATAGATACAGTTGGTATACTGACACAGTACCAGCCGTTTGTATTGAACGAGTACATAGGAAATGGACAGCCATGGGATCTTGACAGATTATATGGAGGGGTACATGTGCTGCCACCGTATCAGAAGGCTTCGGGCTCTGACTGGTACAAGGGCACAGCCAATGCGATTTATCAGAATATAGCATTTATCGAGAGATATGATCCTGAGTATGTTATCATACTTTCGGGAGATCAGATTTGTAAGCAGGATTACAGCGATTTTCTTAAGTTCCATAAGGAGAAAAATGCTGAGTTTTCTGTAGCGGTTATGGAGGTTCCGTGGGAGGATGCGTCACGTTTTGGCCTCATGGTAGCAGATGATAACGACAAGATTACAGAGTTCCAGGAAAAGCCAAAGAATCCTAAGTCTAATCTTGCATCTATGGGTATTTATATTTTCAATTGGGATATACTTAAGAAGTATCTTATTGAGGATGAAAATGATCCGGATTCAGAGAATGATTTCGGTAACAATATCATTCCAAACCTTTTGAGGGATGGCCGCAGGATGTATGCATATCATTTCAATGGCTACTGGAAGGATGTAGGAACAATTCCGGCTTTATGGGAAGCCAATATGGAGGTGCTTGATCCTGAACACAGCGGTATCAATCTGTTCGATGAGAACTGGAAGATATACAGCCGTAACAGCGGTCATACAGGACATTTCATCGGCAACAACGCAGAGGTTACAGACTCTATGATTACCGATGGCTGTGTAGTGAAGGGCACAGTAAAGCATTCAATTCTTTTTGGCGGTGTTGTCGTAGAAGAGGGCGCAGTGGTAGAGGATGCAGTTGTCATGGGCGATACTGTGATAAAAAGAGGCGCTAAGGTCACACACTGTATAGTTGCAGAGGGTGTTACGGTAGGCTGTGATGCAGTTATTGGAGAAAAGCCTGAGGAGGATGTGACAGGTGATGTTGCTACAATTGCACCGGGAGTTACAATTGGCGACAGAGCGGTTATAGGACCAAAGGCTATGGTATATAATGATGTTGAGGAGGGCCAGGAACAATGCTAAACATGAACAACGAAGAGGCTTTGGCCGTTATTTTTGCAAACAGCTACGATGCCCTCATTCCTGAGATGGTATCCGAGAGACTTATGGCTTCCATTCCGTTTGCAGGTCGTTACAGACTCTGTGATTTCCTGATTTCAAGCATGGTACATAGCGGAATCGACAATATATCTCTCATAGTTAAAAAGAATTATCACTCTCTGATGGATCACCTGGGCTCAGGTCAGGAGTTTGATCTTGCAAGAAAAAATGGTGGTATTAATATAGTTCCGCCTTATGCACAGAAGCAGATTAAGGTGTATGAGGGCCGTGTTGAGGCAATCGAAAGTCTTAAGGGCTATTTGAGAAAGTGCACTCAGAAGTATGTTATCATGGCTGATGCCAACTATGTATTCAATTTTGATTTCAGGGAGCTGATTGAAGCACACAAGAGCACAGGGGCTGATATCACTGCAATGTACCGCAAGCAGGAGGTACCGAAGGTATTCTTAAGACCAAACGGCAACAATGATGAGATGTACTATACATTTGATATAGATGATGGACGTATCAAAAAGATATATATCAATGACAGGGATATGGGCAAGGTAAACTTTGGCATGAATATCTATATCATGGAGAAGGAGCAGCTCATTAGAATAGTGGATGACGCTTTTGTACATGGTTATTCTTATTTTACAAGAGATCTGATGGCTACAAACACTGATTCACTCAATATCCAGGCATATGAGTACACAGGTTATGCTTCACAGATTACAGATATGAAGAGCTATTTCGAGGAGAATATGAAGCTCCTTGATGAGGATAACAGGGAAGCATTGTTTAAGAGTGGCAATTCTATCTATACAAAGATCAGGGATGATAACCCTACAAGATACATAAATGGCTCAAAAGCCAAGAATGTCATGGTTGCTGATGGCTGTGTCATCGAGGGTACCGTGGAAAACAGCATCCTATCAAGAGGCGTCAAGATAGGAAAGAATGCAAAGGTCAAGAACTGCATCCTGCTACAGGATACGGTAATTGAGGATGGCGCCAATCTGGAGTACGTGATTACAGACAAGAATGTTCGCGTATCAAGAAATAGATCACTTACGGGAAATGACTCATTCCAGGTTTACGTGGCAAAGGGACAGACCGTATAGCCGGTTAAGGAGGAACATGGACATGGCAGAGAATAGAAACACAATAAATATCAAATCAGATGAGTCTGGCGAGATCAAGGTAGCAGATGAGGTTGTAGCTATCATAGCAGGTCTTGCTGCCACTGAGGTTGAGGGAGTAAGCTCCATGGCAGGCAATATCACAAACGAGATTGTCAGCAGGCTCGGTATGAAGAATCTCTCAAAGGGAATTCAGATTGAGATAGCAGACAATGAGGTAGTGGTTGATGTAGCACTCAATATTGCTTATGGATACAGCATCCCTGAGGTTTCTACAAAGGTACAGGAGAAGGTTAAGTCTGCAATTGAGACAATGACAGGGCTTTCTGTGGCTACTATCAATGTTCGTATAGCAAGTGTTGATATGGGAGAGAATTAAATAATTCTTTTTAAATGATCACAAATGTAGTATAATTAAGGATGTCGTACAGACATCCTTAATTTATATAAAATACTATTCACGAGAGGAATTTAAATGACAAGAAGCAAGATAAGAGAAAACGTTTTTAAGATGCTTTTCAGGGTTGAGTTTCATGACAAGTCTGAGCTTGCAGAGCAGATGGAGCTTTTAAATGATGAGCTTACAAATCCTACAGACGAGGAAAGACAGTATATTGATGAAAAATGCAGTGCGATTATTGAGCATATGGCAGAGCTTGATGCACTCATCGATGAGAAGTCTACAGGCTGGAAGACCAATCGTATGGCAAAGGTTGATTTGGCAATTATCAGATTGGCAGTTTATGAGATAAAGTTTGAGGACGATATTCCTACAAAGGTTTCAATAAATGAGGCTGTTGAGCTTGCAAAGAAGTATGGTGCAGATGAGTCAGGTGCATTTGTAAACGGAGTGCTTGCAAAGTTTGCATAGCTTAAGAGGAACAGCGATATAGAGCATTGAACATGGCAAATAGAAATATATATTCGGTAGCGCAAGTAAATAGCTATATTAAAAATATGTTCGCTCAGGATTTTATGCTCAGACAGGTGAGCATAAAGGGTGAGGTGAGCAACTGCAAGTATCACACGAGCGGTCATATTTATTTCACAATAAAGGACGCGGGAGCAGCCATGAACGCTATCATGTTTGCGGGCAGCAGGGCGGCAGGACTTTCTTTCCACATGAAGGAGGGAGACCAGGTTATTGTGACAGGTTCCGTTGAGGTGTATGAGAAGACCGGCGCATATCAGCTTTATGCCAAAAAGATAGAGCTTGACGGAGAGGGCAATCTGTATCTCAAATTCGAGCAGCTAAAGCATGAGCTTGAGGAAATGGGCATGTTTGCCGCAGAGTACAAGCAGCCTATTCCACGGTATGCCGGCCGTATTGGTGTGGTTACAGCACCGACAGGCGCAGCCGTGCAGGATATAAGGAATGTATCATCGCGCAGGAATCCATATGTACAGGTCATACTTTACCCGGCACTTGTTCAGGGAGAGGGTGCGGCTGATAGCATAGCAAAGGGCATACAGACATTGGATGCGATGAATCTTGATGTGATAATAGTCGGCAGAGGCGGAGGCTCCATAGAGGATTTATGGGCATTTAATGAGGAGATTGTGGCGAGAGCCATATTTGACTGCCGCACGCCAATCATCTCGGCAGTAGGCCATGAGACTGACTGGACGATAGCGGATTTTGTGTCAGACAGGAGAGCGCCCACACCTTCAGCGGCTGCAGAGATTGCAGTCAGTGACTACAGACAGACGTTAGAGCGCCTTGACAATCTGCGTCGCAGGATGGACAGAAATCTGACAGGCCGGATTGATTTTTTCAGGGAAAAGCTGTCACATATTAAAACAAGACTTAATTTCCTTAGTCCACAGAATAAACTAAATGAGAATAAAAGGCGTCTGGCAGATATTGAGGATGCACTTGAAAGGATTATGAAGCAGAGGCTTTCGGATTGCAGACAGCGTCTGGCACTGCTTTCAGGTACACTGGATGCATATTCACCGGCCAAAAAGCTGGCACAGGGCTATGCGTATGTCGAGGTGGAAAAGAAGGGGGCACTGCACAGTGTATCCGATATCAATGCAGGCGATGACATAAATATATATCTGATAGACGGTCATGCAAGGGCCGTAGTTTCGGAGGTTATTAAAGATGAGCAAAGAAAATGAAAAAACACTGACACTCGAGGAGCGCTTTGCACACTTAGAGCAGATAGTGGCGAGGATGGAGGATGCGGATGTATCCCTGGATGAGGCCTTTGAGCTCTACAAGAAGGGGCTTGATGAGGTAAAGAGTGCCAATGATATGGTACAGGGCATGGAAAAGGCCATGCTTGTGCTAAACAGCGACGGACAACTGGAGGAATTCTGATGAGCTTAAATGGAAATTTAAATAAGTCACAATTCATGGAAGAACTGCAGCAAAAGGTAGAGCATATAAATAACGTGCTTGAGAAGTTTCTTCCCGCTGAGGAGGGACAGCAGAGGATTATTTTTGAGGCCATGAATTATAGTGTGAGAGCCGGTGGAAAAAGGCTTCGCCCTATCCTCATGGAAGAGACTTACCATATGTTTGGCGGAAGCAGTGCAGTGATTGAGCCATTTATGGCGGCAATCGAGATGATACACACCTACTCACTGGTGCATGATGACCTGCCTGCCATGGACAATGATGAGTACAGGCGTGGAAAGAAGACCACACATGCTGTGTACGGTGAGGCTATGGGCATTCTTGCAGGTGATGCACTTTTAAACCTGGCATATGAGACCGCAGCAAAGGCTTTTGGCATGGAAGTGGCTGATGCGCGTGTGGCAAGGGCATTTGCGGTGCTTGCAAAAAAAGCAGGCGTGTATGGTATGGTCGGAGGACAGGTGGTTGATGTAGAAAGCGAGAAATCCGATGACTGTCCTATCACAAGGGAAAAGCTTGACTTTATCTACAGGCTTAAGACAGGCGCACTTATAGAGAGCTCGATGATGATAGGAGCAATCCTTGCAGGGGCGTCGTCTGATGAGGTATCACGCGTGGAGCAGATAGCGGCAAAGCTGGGGCTTGCGTTTCAGATACAGGATGATGTGCTTGATGTCACAAGTACACTTGAGGTGCTTGGAAAGCCGGTAGGCAGTGACGAGAAAAATAATAAAGCGACATATGTCACATTTGAGGGATTGGATAAAGCGGTATCTGATGTGGAGCGCATCTCCAAGGAGGCAGAAAAGCAGCTTGATGATTTGGGATACGACGATGCATTTCTTAAGGAGTTATTTGAATATCTGATCCATCGGGAGAAATAGGATGGTTTTAGAAAAGATACAAAAGGAAAATGATATAAAAAAACTGACACATAAGGAGCTTGAGCTGTTAAAGGATGAAATAAGGCAGTTTCTTATAGAGAGCATATCGGTGACAGGCGGTCATCTTGCATCAAATCTCGGAGTAGTGGAGCTTACCATGGCGTTGCATCTGTGCTTTGATCTGCCGAAGGATAAGATAGTGTGGGATGTAGGGCATCAGTCGTACACACACAAGATACTCACAGGCAGAAAGGATGGATTTTCATCGCTCAGACAGTATGGCGGAATGAGCGGCTTCCCAAAGGCGGATGAGAGCGACTGTGACTGTTTTAATACAGGACACAGCTCCACATCTATTTCAGCGGGGCTTGGACTTGCGACAGCCAGACAGGTGACCGGAGATGACTATCATGTGGTTTCTGTAATAGGAGACGGTGCACTGACGGGAGGTATGGCGTATGAGGCACTCAACAATGCTTCAAGCGTGAAAGGCAATTTCATTATAGTGCTAAACGACAACAATATGTCGATTTCAGAGAACGTCGGAGGCATAAGCCAGTATCTTTCAGGATTTCGAACAGCGGATGCATACAGGGGTTTAAAGAATAATGTCATGAATTCCCTAAACCATATACCAATCTACGGAGAGCGTATGGTAAAGCATATCAGGAATACAAAGAGCAGCATAAAGCAGCTTTTTATTCCGGGTATGTTCTTTGAGGAGATGGGCATCATCTATTTGGGACCTGTGGATGGCAGTGATATAAAGGAAATGTGCCGTGTGTTTGACGAGGCAAAGCGTGTGGATGGTCCGGTGCTTGTGCATGTGCTCACAAAAAAGGGAGCAGGCTATGGCCCGGCAGAGCGTTATCCTTCCAGATTCCACGGTGCAGAGCCATTTGTCATAGAGACAGGGCTTCCGAAGAATAAGCGCACGAAGGCCAATTACACAGATGTTTTCTCAACAGTCATGAAGAAGCTGGGCGAGAGAAATCCAAAGGTAGTTGCGATAACGGCAGCCATGGCAGAGGGAACAGGGCTTCGCAGGTTTCACCGCAATTTCCCGGATAGGTTTTTTGATGTGGGAATAGCCGAGGCACATGCCACGACATTTGCGGCAGGGCTTGCAAAGTCAGGACTTATCCCGGTTTTTGCGGTGTATTCGTCATTTTTGCAAAGAGCGTTTGACCAGATACTTCACGATGTGTGCATACAGAATCTGCATGTCATATTTGCAATCGACAGGGCAGGGCTTGTAGGCAGCGATGGAGAAACGCATCAGGGCATATTTGACATATCATACCTGTCGGTTATTCCGAATATGACAATCATGGCTCCGAAGAATAAGTGGGAGCTGTCCGATATGATGAAATTTGCAGTGGCATATGACGGTCCGATTGCACTCAGATATCCAAGAGGTGCAGCCTATGACGGTCTTAAGGAAATCAGACAGCCGATAGAGCTTGCAAAGAGTGAGCTAATCCAAAAAGGAAGCAAGGTGGCTGTCATGGCACTCGGCAGTATGGTAAAGACTGCTGTTGATGTGGTAAAGCTGCTTGAGGCAGAGGGGATTTCTGCTACACTTATCAATGCACGTTTTGCAATGCCTTTTGACAAGGAAGCGATAAATGAGCTGCCGGGTGAGCACAGCCTGCTTGTGACTATGGAGGAAAATGTGCAAAGTGGCGGTTTTGGTGAGCATGTGACTGAGTATGTCAAGACTAACGGCATAGCTCTTGAGGTGTTGACTGTTGCGCTCCCAGACTGCTATGTGGAGCATGGCAATGTAGAGGTGCTCAAAAAGGAGCTGCATGTGGATGCCGAATCGGTGGCTAAGCGTATAATAGCAGCATTATAGATAGAGGTAACATACAGTATGAAAGAAAGATTAGACGTATTACTTGTAAACAGAGGCTTTGCACCATCACGGGAAAAAGCAAAGACTATGATTATGGAGGGCAATGTTTTTGTAAATAACAACCGTGAGGATAAGGCGGGAAGTACGTTCCCTGATGACTGCAATATTGAGATTCATGGAAAGACACTGCAGTATGTGAGCCGTGGAGGGCTTAAGCTTGAAAAGGCTATGAAGCACTTTGATATCACGATGGATGGCAAGGTATGCATGGATATAGGTGCCTCAACAGGCGGTTTTACAGACTGTATGCTCCAAAACGGTGCTAAAAAGGTGTATGCCGTGGATGTCGGATATGGCCAGTTTGCATGGAAGCTGCGTCAGGACGAGCGCGTGGTGTGCATGGAAAAGACCAATATCAGGTATGTGACGCCCAATGATATAGATGATGAGCTGGATTTTGCATCGGTTGATGTGTCATTCATATCACTTACCAAGGTGTTAGGTCCTGCAAGAGCACTGTTAAAGGACGGTGGCGAGATGGTTTGTCTTATCAAGCCACAGTTTGAGGCAGGCAGGGAAAAGGTAGGTAAAAAGGGCGTGGTCCGTGACAAGAGCGTGCATGAGGAGGTAGTGAACAATATCATATCCTTTGCACTTTCAAATGGATTTAGCGTGTTAGACCTTGAGTATTCGCCAATCAAGGGGCCGGAGGGCAATATAGAGTACCTCGTACATATCAAAAAGACAGATGATCCTATAAAGGAGGAATCAGTGGATATTCATAGTGTGGTTGAGGCTGCACATGGAGAGCTGGACAAAAAATAGACTATGAAACATTTTGTTGTGATAGCAAATGCCTATAAGGACAGGAATTTTGCACTTACAAATAAAATAGTGACATACATAGAGCAAAAAGGCGGCACGGCAAAGGGCCTTATGAGCAATGTCGAGGCAATATCCGACAATGAGTTTGAGCTTGAGGATATACCACAGGATACGCAGTGTATTCTTGTGCTCGGCGGTGATGGTACCCTGATTCGTGCGGCTACAAGGGTGGAGACACTTGAGATTCCGCTTATGGGAGTAAATCTCGGTACACTCGGATATCTGTGTGAGGTGGAGGAAGCTACGGTATTTGATGCCATTGATTCGCTCATGGCTGATAAATACATGACAGAGGACCGCATCATGCTCACAGGGCACAAAAGAGGCAGTGAGACCTCGAGAGTGGCATTAAATGATATTGTTATCCACAGAAAGGGTAATTTGCAGATTTTAAGCCTCAATGTGTATGTAAACGGTGAGTTTTTAAACAATTACCATGCCGACGGCATCATTGTTGCGACTCCAACGGGCTCTACAGGCTACAGTATGTCGGCGGGAGGTCCGATTGTGGATCCGAAGGGCGATATGATACTGCTCACACCGAACAATGCTCACAATCTCACTTCAAAGAGCATTGTGCTGTCAGGCGATGATGAGATAGAGATAGAAATTCTAAGCCGTAGGGAGCAAAACGATGAGCTGGCATGTGTCAGCTATGATGGCGACACAACGGCAGAGCTTGCTGTAGGAGACCGTTTTGTTATTTCCAAGGCAGCCAATTATACAAAGATTTGCAAGCTTCACCAGAGAAGCTTTTTGGAAATACTACGCAAAAAGATGGGAAATTATTCATAACACATATAAGGATTGTTATAATGAATAGTTACGAATAATATTTATGAGGTGACAGGACATGAAAACAAACAGACAATCCAAGATAATAGAGATAATCCAAAAGAATGAGGTAGAGACGCAGGATGAGCTGTCTGCGCTTCTTGAAAAAGATGGTTTTCGCGTGACTCAGGCCACAGTATCCAGGGATATCAGGGAGCTTAAGCTCACAAAGATTCCTACCGCAGGCGGCAGACAGAAGTACGCCGTGATAACGGATGCACCTGAGAACCTTTCCAAAAAATACGAAAGAGTACTCAGAGAGGGCTTTTTGTCAATGGATATGGCACAGAATATCCTCGTTATAAAGACTGTATCGGGAATGGCAAGCGCTGTCTGTGCTGCAATAGATGCCATGAAGATGAGAGAAATCGTCGGTTCGATTGCAGGAGATGACACAATCATGTGTGCAATCCGGACTGTTGATGATACATATGCGGTGATGAAAAAAATCCGCAGAATTGTGGAATAATGTTACATGAATATCAGATTATAGCTGAACTGTAACAGAAAATAACATATATCGTCATGCCTGGGAGAGGAAGGAGAAAATATGTTACAAAATTTACATGTAAAGAATCTGGCACTAATAGACGAGTGCGAGGTTGAGTTTTCCGACGGACTAAATATACTGTCGGGAGAGACCGGAGCAGGAAAATCAATCATCATAGGCTCTATCAATCTGGCACTTGGTGAAAAAGTGCAAAAGGAGATGCTAAGAGACAATGAAAAGCCTGCTTTTGTAGAGCTGATTTTTTCAGTTGAAGATCCAAAGATTATAGAGGCTTTAAGGGAGCTTGATGTGGAGGTCGAGGACGGATGCGTGATTTTAAGCCGTAAAATCACACAGTCGCGCGCAGTCGGCAGGGTAAACGGTGAAGCCGTGTCTGTTTCGCGAATGAAGGAAATAGCCTCATATCTCATAGATATCCACGGTCAGCATGAGCACCAGTCACTTTTATCAAAGAAAAAACACCTTGATATACTTGATGAGTACGCAAAGCAGCCGCTTGGAGATAAAAAGCAGCAGCTTTCAGTCACATACAAAGCATATAGGGCGCTTAAGGATGAGTATGAAAGGTCAAATATCGACAATGAAGAAAGAAGCCGTGAGCTGTCATTCCTTGAGTACGAGGTGAAGGAGATAGAAGAAGCTTCCCTTGTGCCGGGTGAGGATGAGGAGCTTGAGGCGCAGTTTAGGAAGTTTTCAAACGGAAAGAAAATCATGGAGGGCGTAAATGCTGCATATTCTGCCACAGGAGGCGAGATGGAGAGTGCCTCAGAGCTTATTGGCAGGGCGGTAAGAGAGCTGTCACTGGTATCAGGCTATGATACGGATGTGGAAGCTTTAGAGAGTCAGCTGTCAGAGATAGACAGTCTGCTTTCTGATTTCAATCACGAGATATCAGGGTATATTTCACAGGCTGAGTTTGACGAGGAGACCTTCTATGAGACACAAAAGCGTCTGGATGAGATAAATCATCTAAAGAGCAAATACGGCAACTCAATTGACGATATACTGATAGCACTCAATGAAAAGAGGGAGCGTATAAGTGTCCTGAATGATTATGATTCTTATTTACAGAAAATAGAGCAGCAGCTTTCGAAGAAGGAAAAGGAGCTGTCACAGATATCGGATGAGGTGTCAAAAATCAGACAAGGGAGTGCTGTAAAGCTTGTGTCAGAAATTAAATCAGCACTTAATGATTTGAATTTTCTTGATGTACAGTTTGATATGCACTTTGACAGACTTGCGGACTATACAGCAAACGGAATTGATGCGCCGGAGTTTCTCATATCAACTAACCCCGGAGAGCCGCTTAAGCCGCTCGGCAAGGTAGCATCGGGAGGAGAACTGTCGCGTATCATGCTCGGCATCAAGACAATCATGGCAGAAAATGATCACATCGAGTCACTTATTTTCGATGAGATTGATTCTGGAATCAGTGGACGTACAGCTCAGATGGTCTCTGAGAAGATGAATGAGCTTGGCCGCAACCATCAGATTATATGTATCACACATCTGCCACAGATAGCAGCTATGGCAGATGCACATTTCCTTATTGAAAAAGCAGTCGAGAACAAATCCACGGTTTCAAGGATTCGAAGACTAACTGACAATGACAGCGTGGCTGAGCTTGCCAGAATGCTCGGCGGTGCAAAAATCACAGATACCGTGATGGAGAGCGCGCGAGAGATGAAAGAGCTTGCCATGGAGAAAAAAATCTGACATTATCAGTTTACGGCGCGGTTGATTACCAGTATATCACCGGTGGTCAGCCGTACGTTTCCGTTTGGGATGATTACCTGCCCATTTCTTTGGATCATTATTATAATCTCATTGTGTTTTTTTGATATTTCAGACAGCAGTTTATTGTTATATCTGCTGTCTTTTTCTATTATTTTTTCCACGAGCTTTATACCATGCACCTCATCAGGTGTGATGGCGCTCAGCACGAGCACATCATTTTGCAGAATTATTGTTTCACCGTCCGGTATTATATTCTGCTCACCTCTTCGTATAAGCACAATCAGTGTCTCCGGCGGCAGAGTCAGATCCTTTAGCTTGTGGCCGCACCACAGATGATTTTCCGGTATGGTAAGCTGTATGAACTGGATATCTGCTTCCTCGGAGTAATCATTGAAGGTCTTCATTACATCGGCTGTTTTATCAAGCATGTCAAGCTTTCGTGATATCCATGGAAGCATTGAGCCTTGAAGCAGTATTGAAAAAAGTACTATCATAAATATTATGTGGAAGGTGTCGAGGTCATCATTGGTGGCGGTATATGCCATGATGGAAAACACTATGGATGCAGCTCCTCTTAAGCCGGACCATGAGACAAGCAGCTGTTGTTTTATTTTGCTGCGAAATGGTGTGAGCACAAGTGCTACAGAAAGAGGCCTTGCCACAAAGGTAAGCCATATAAATATTAAAAGCGCAGGTACTATGACCTGTGGCAGCCTTGACGGGAAAGAAAGCAGACCAAGCAGAAAGAAAATAAGCATCTGCATGAGTCCCGTTATGCCATCAAAGAAATTTACCAGATTCTTTTTATTTTCTATTTCAGTGTTTCCGAGTATGATGCCGACAATATAGGCGCTTAAGAAGCCGTTTCCGTCAAAGTAAGCAGGCAGGGCAAATGATATCAGTGCTATTCCCACCATGAAAATCGCATCAAACCCCGCGCTTTTGAAGCGTATATATCGAAGGAGTATGATGGAAAGCTTTGCAATCAAGGCACCGAAGATTATGCCGAAGGCAAGCTGCTTTACTATGAGTATGGCAATATTTCCAGGGCTTGCGTTGCCATGGGATATGGCTATAAAAGCAACGGTGAGCATATAGGCACATGGGTCATTACTACCGCTTTCTACCTCGAGAAGAGAGGCTGTATTATATTTCAGGTTCAGCTTTTTTGAACGGAGAATGGAGAAAACGCTCGCCGCATCGGTTGATGAAATAAGCGCACCAAGGAGAAAGCTTATTTCCCAGCTCATATTAAGGGCAAAGTGACAGAACAGCCCTGTGAGAAAGCATGTAATAATAACACCGATGGTGGACAAGAGCACAGCCTTAACGGCAACAGCCTTTGCACGCTGCCAGTTGGTGCCAAAGCCGCCATAGAACATGATAAAAATCAGCGCGGTAGAGCATATCTGTTCGGCGAACGCGTAATTGTCGAAATCTATCTTCATTATTCCGTCAGAGCCAAAAAGCATGCCGAGCACGATAAAGGCTAAAAGTGCCGGAATGCCTATGCGGTTGGAGACACGATTTAGCAGGATACATAAGAAGATTACTATGGATGTGATGAGCAGGTATGTATTCATGGAATCCCTCCTTTATTAAATGGTGATTTAAGAATTATAAAGCTATTACAATATTTATTTGTAACTGACAACGTGGGAATTATATGTGAAATCTATAATAATCATATAAATATATCGAAATTATATAGGAAAACACCTAAACTGTCAAATTATACCGGCTTTTGCTCAAAATAATTTGGAATAGTTAGAATGAGATAATAAGATATTAAAAGAATAAAAGAAAAATGACAGGAGCATACTAATCCAAATGGAGGTAATAGTATGCGGAAGTTTTTTGGAAAATTTGTGAGTGTCACGCTGGCTGCAGCAGTGATAGCTATGTTTGCACTAAGCAGTGATGATAAGTGGTGCAGCAGGGTAGATAAGGCATTTGATGAAAGTGCATTAGGAAGTTTTTTAAATGAATCAAAGGCCGGATATGGAAGATATGCGACAGGGCTTCCAGGACAGGCGGCCAGTGTATTGGCTGATTCGGGCGAGAATGGTGAAAATGGTGAAAACGGCGGAAACGGTGAAAACAGCGGAAACGAACAAGACATAGGACAGACAGCAGATACAGCATCAACTCACAGAGCTACTGACAGAGATTATGAAGAGACAGATAAAATAAGTGATGGAATAAGAGTTGAGGGCGTATATGCCTGTGGCAGGCTGACCGGTATATATGAGCAGACAGAGGGCGTGCTTGTAGTGAATACGACGGAGGTGACAGACGAGGATGGCAAAAAAGTCAATCCGGCAGATAAAAAGGTGCAGTGCGGTGATTATATCCTATCTGTCAATGGGCGCACTGTGGCAGACAAGGAGGAGCTTTCTGAAGCTGTGAATGATATCATGAAGAAATATGATGAAAGGCATGAAGATAAAAGTACCGTAAACATTAAATTTCTTCGAGGCGGTGAGAAAATGTCAGCGGATATCACGCCTGTGAGGATGGATGATGGCAGATACTATATGGGAATATGGGTGAAGGACGATCTGGCAGGAATCGGTACTATCACTTATTATACAAAGGACGGCCGTTTTGGAGCGTTGGGGCATGGAATAGGAGACGGAACGCAAAGCGGCAATCTCTTGTATGCAAACAGTGGTGATTTGTACAGCATGAAGCTTACCAAAATCAAAAAGGGAAAAGCCGGCGCGCCGGGCGAGATAGGCGGAGTGGTATATTTTGGCAAAAAAAGCCATATAGGCACACTTGACTGCAATAGTAATCTAGGAATTTACGGACAGCTTGACAGCGATGAATTGTCGGAATATGCTGCAGAGGATATGTATTATCCGGTTGCCGGCAAGGATGAGATACACACAGGCAGTGCACAGATGATATCGGAAATATCAGGAAAACTGGAAAAATATAATCTGGAAATAACAAATATAGACAGAAAAGCGACAGATACAAACAAGGGAATGGAGCTTAAGGTGACAGACGACAGGCTGATAGAGCTCTCCGGTGGAATAGTGCAGGGTACATCCGGAAGCCCTATCATACAGGATGGTAAAATAATAGGAGCAGTCACCCATGTGTTTGTCGATGATCCGACCGGAGGCTACGGCATCTGCATTGATGAGATGCTGTAATTACTGCTCCATTCTGTGAAGCTCCGGCAGTACTGTACTAAGCATGGTTACAAAGCAGATGCTTCCGCCAATCACGTTTGATACAGGTTCTGCCATAAACACACCGTCGGTTCCCATACCAAAGGAGTATGGCAGAATATATGTCAGCGGTACAACGATGAACACCTTGCGAAGCAGAGAGAAAAATATAGCCCGCTTCTTTTTGTTAAGTGATTTAAAGGTAGTCTGTCCGATGTACTGCAGATCCATAAATATGAATGCCGCAAAGTAGATATTTAAAGCCTTCACCGCATCATCCATGAGGGTGGCATCGGAACTGAAAATAGTAATCAGGGCATGAGGAACAAGTATGATTACACTCCACATGACAGCTGTATATAGAAGCACGAGCAGTCCCATAGTGAAAATAGATTTTCTCACCCGGGCAGGTCTTCTGGCGCCATAGTTGTAGCTTAAAACAGGAGATGAACCCTCCACAATTGCATAAATTGGAGTCTCGACCATCTGCCTGATGCTTGATACGATGGTCATTACCGATATGTACAAATCACCTCCGGTCACTGAAAGCACGTTGTTGCAGCATATAGACACCAGACTGTTGGTGAGCTGCATGACACAGCCGGAGGTTCCAAGGCTTATGATGTCCTTTGCATAGCGCGTGTTTTCACCAAATTCAGAGAGTGTCATAAGGCTCACCTTAAGTTCAGCCTTTTTCCTAAGAAAGTGAAGCACATAGAGAGCAGACAGTATTTGTGAGATGACCGTAGCAATAGCTGCTCCTTTGATGCCAAAATTAAATCCAAATATAAAAAGCGGGTCTAAAACCAGATTGGCAACGGCTCCGATTGCCACAGACAGCATGCCGGTAGTGGAGTAGCCCTGAGCGTTGATAAAGGGATTCATGCCGGTTGAAATCATGGATGGGAGTGTTCCTATCAAATAAATGAGCAGGTATGGCAGAGCGTATTTGAGAGCATTTTCAGATGCGCCAAACACGATTAAAAGAGGCTTTGCAAAAATCATGCACAAAGCTGTAAAAACGACTGCGAATGTGCAGACCATTGTAAAGCTCATATTCATTATAGTATTGGCGGCTCTGTCATCACTCATGCCTCTTTTTATTGAAAAAAGCGGAGCACCACCGCTTCCAAAGAGATTGGAGAAAGCGATTGTCAGCATTATAATAGGAAAGCAAAGCCCCACAGCACCGAGTGCAGTGGTTCCCATATCCGGTATGCGGGCAATGTATATGCGGTCTACTATATTGTACAACAGGCTTAGAATCTGGGCTGCCAGCATTGGCAGAGCAGCCTGCAATATGTTTTTCTTTATTGAATCATTATCAAAATCTATTTTTTTCATAAGTTACCCCTTTTGGATTTGCTTTGTTCATTATATCACCACATTAAAAAAAATCAAAGACTTAGCAAGTTTTGATATAGATTTTATTTATGACAAACTAAAAGAAAAATATATTTTACAATGACAAAAAACTACAGTAATATATGGAATATAAAAATTACAAATTATTGAATAACCATATATACTGGAGGATAACATGAAGATTACACAGATACATACAAACAAACCACAGTCGCTCTCCTTTGAGATATTTCCACCTAAGAAGGAGGAAGACTTCAAAAATATAGATGAGATGCTTGAGATACTCTGTGATTGTCATCCTGAGTACATCAGCGTGACATTTGGCGCAGGCGGTAGCTCAAACAATAACAAGACTATCGAGATTGCGAAGAAAATCAAGAACCAGTACAATGTGGAGCCGGTCGTACACCTTACATGTCTGTGCTATAACAAGGCAGAGATAGATGAGTTCACCAGACAGCTTTCATATGAGGGCATCGAGAATATCCTCGCTTTAAGAGGAGACAGAAATCCAAATGTGCCTGCAAAGGAGGATTTTCTCCATGCAAGCGATTTGATTAAATACATAAAGGACACCACAGGTGATCAGTTCTGTATCGCAGGTGCGTGCTACCCGGACATCCATCCGGAGGCAGCTGATAAGGTAGATGATATTAAGAATCTTAAGAAAAAGGTTGATGCAGGAGCAGAGCTTCTTTTATCTCAGCTCTTCTTTGACAATGATACCTTCTTCAATTTTGCTGAGGACTGCAGGCTTGCAGGTATCAATGTGCCTGTTATCCCGGGCATCATGCCTTGTATCAATGCGGCTCAGATTCAGAGAATGGTTACAATGTGCGGAGCAAAGTTCCCGGAGAAGTTCCAGAAGATTGTGCACAGATACGGAGACAACAAGGCGGCACTTTTTGATGCCGGAATGTCTTACTGCGAGAGCCAGATAATTGAGCTTTTAGCTAATGATGTGGAGGGAATTCATCTTTACACCATGAACAATGTGAGAGTTGCAAAGCGTTTAACAGAGGGAATTAAGAACCTTATTTAGGATAAAAAATATCAACCGTTGCAAAAAGTGCTCTAGATGATTATAATAGGTATATTAGATTTGTGAATGGAAACAATGTCCATATTAAATCAAAATTAAACTATATATTAAGGAGACAATAGAAAATGAAAGAAAAATCAAGAAGCACTTTTTCCGGCAACATTGGGTTCGTTCTTGCGGCAGCCGGCAGTGCGGTAGGACTTGGAAATATATGGAGGTTTCCGTATCTGGCAGCAAAGGACGGAGGAGGACTTTTTCTGCTGGTGTATCTGATACTTGTTCTGACTTTTGGCTTTGCATTGCTTACCACTGAGATTGCAATAGGACGTAAGACCGGACAGGGACCACTCACAGCGTATGGTCTTATCAATCCAAAGGGTAAGTTTATTGGTGTGCTTGCGTGCATAGTACCGGCTATTATTCTGCCTTACTACTGTACTATAGGTGGATGGGTTTTAAAGTACTTTACACTTTTCATTACAGGAAGCGGCAAGAATGCGGTTGCGGATGGATATTTCACAGGCTTTATCACAGGTCAGTGGGCACCAATCATATTTGGAGTGGTTTATCTGCTTTTAACAGCAGCAATTGTCATTGGTGGAGTCAATAAAGGCATCGAGCGGTTCAGCAAGGTGCTTATGCCTATCCTTGTTGTGCTTATTTTTGCAATCGGAATTTTCTCACTGACGCTTCATTATAAGGATGCGTCGGGCACAGTAAGAAGTGGTCTTGAGGGACTTAAGATTTATGTGATTCCGGATTTCAAGGGGCTTACAATGCAAAAGCTTTTCACCGTATTTGTTGATGCGCTCGGTCAGCTTTTTTATTCAATCAGTGTAGCTATGGGAATCATGGTTGCATACGGCTCATATGTCAAGAAAGAATCAAAGCTCATGGGTTCAATCAACCAGATAGAGATTTTTGATACACTTGTTGCATTTCTTGCAGGCCTTATGATCATTCCGGCAGTATATGTATTTATGGGCCGTGACGGTATGTCAGCAGGACCGGGGCTTATGTTTATATCATTGCCAAAGGTATTTGATGCAATGGGAATAGCAGGAGATATCGTGGGACTGATATTCTTCATGATAGTTGCATTTGCAGCAGTTACATCGTCTGTATCAATTATGGAGGCTATTGTATCGAGTCTTATAGACAGATTTCACTGGAGCCGCAGAAAAAGCGCAATTTTAGTCACGGTATATGCCCTGATTGCAGAGATAATAGTCTGCCTTGGCTACAATAAGCTTTATATGGAGGTTAAGCTTCCAAACGGCACAGTCGGACAGATACTTGATATCATGGACTATGTCAGCAACAATGTGCTCATGCCAATCGTGGCACTTGCCACATGTATCCTCGTTGGCTGGATAGTAAGTCCAAAGGTAATAATAGATGAGGTGACACGCGGAGGCAGCAAATTTACCAGAAAAGGACTTTATATAATCATGGTTAAATTTATTGCACCGGCATTCCTGCTTATACTGTTGCTGCAGGCACTCGGAATCGTTACTTTTTAGTATTAAAATAAATTTATTGTATATTTTATATAAATACCCTTGAAATACAGCCATCATAATGGTAGTATTTTACTAAATGATGAAAGAGGGGGAGCCACTATGGCTTTTAGACGAGAGAAAAAGCGTATCGGTGATATGCTTATAAATGAAAATGTAATTACTCAGGAGCAGCTGGAAAAGGCTCTGCCTATAGCCAAAGAAAAGCATAAGAAGATAGGAGAAACACTCATTGAGCTTGGGTTCACCAATGAGCTTGAGATAGCAAAGGCATTGTCGCAGCAGCTGGGACTTGAGCTTGTGAATGTGAGCGCACTTAACATACCTGAGGAGGTGCAAAGCCTCGTCAGTGAATCAGTGCTCAGAAAGCATGTCATGATACCATATGCCTTTGACCCAAATAATGCCAATATAGTGCATGTGGCCATGGCCGATCCTATGGATATGGTGGCGCTTGATGATTTTTCAATCGTTACAAATCTGCAGGCTGAGCCTGCGGTAGCGACAGAAAGAGATATACTTTTGACGCTCGACAAATATTATGGTGATACAGAAGCGATGAAGGCGGCTCAGGAGTATGCAAGGGAGAGAAAAGAGCGTGAGCAGAAAAATGCCGAGGCTGAGGAAGCTACCAGCAAGGATGTCAACAATTCACCGGTTGTTCTGCTTGTCAATTCTATTATTGAGCAGGCAGCCAGACTCAGGGCCTCAGATATACATATAGAGGCACTGGAAAATAAAGTCAGGGTGCGATACAGAATTGACGGTGCGCTTTATGAGAAGGCGGCATATAGTATACATCTGCTCTCTGCAATTATTACACGACTTAAAATTATAGGCGGTATGGATATTTCTGAGAAGCGTAAGCCGCAGGACGGCCGTATCACTATGGAGATAGATAAGACAGAGTATGATATCCGAGTATCAATCCTTCCGACAGTATTTGGTGAGAAGTGTGTTATGCGACTTGCGCAGAAAAAGGCACTTACAAGAGATAAAAAGGAGCTGGGATTTTCAGACGAAGAGCTTAAGGCCTTTAATCATATACTGATGAATACAAACGGTATCATACTTGTTACGGGACCTACAGGAAGTGGTAAGTCAACCACACTTTACACGGCACTTTCAGAGCTCAACAAGGATGATGTAAATATCATCACAGTTGAGGATCCGGTCGAGGCCAATATAGACGGAATCAACCAGGTACAGGTAAATAATAAGGCTGACCTGACATTTGCATCAGCACTTCGTTCCATTCTGCGACAGGATCCGGACATCATTATGATTGGTGAGATTCGAGATCAGGAGACAGCACAGATTGCAGTACAGGCGTCAATCACAGGACATCTTGTGGTCAGCACACTGCATACCAACAGCTCGGCAAGTACTATTTCACGACTGGAGGACATGGGAGTTGAAAGTTATCTGCTTGCGGATTCGGTAAAGGGAATCATTGCACAGCGACTTGTAAGAAGACTTTGTCCGGCATGTAAGAGAGAGCATCTGCTGACAGAGGAGGAAAAGGCCTTTATGAATATACCGGCATTTCGTCCGGTAAAGATTTATGAGCCATGTGGCTGTGAAAAATGTGCCAATACAGGCTACAAGGGACGAATCGGTATATATGAGATAATGACCGTAACACCAAAGCTCAAGTCACTTATTTCAAAATGTGCTGATATAGAAGATATAAACAAGGCAGCATGTGATGAGGGCATGCATACACTTAGACAGAGTGCAGAGAAGCTTGTACTCGAAGGAGTTACTTCATTCCAGGAAATGTTAAAGACCACGTTTGAAAACTAAGGGGGAAAAGAAAATGCAGATAGTAGACATTTTAAAAGCAGCGCAGCAACAGAACTCATCGGATATACATATCGCACCGGGAAATCCGGTTATGCTTAGAATTGACGGAATGCTTGTACCGCAGGGAAATCAGGTTCTTACCAATGTTGAGACGGACAACCTGCTTTCTCCAATTGTCCCGCAGGAGCTTAAAGATGTGCTAAAGAAAAATGGAGAGATTGATTTTGCTTTTTCGGTGGAGGGCTTTTCACGAGTCAGAGCCAATGTGTTCAGACAGAGAGGTTCATATGCAGCAGCACTTCGTATTCTCTCATATGACGTGCCTACACCACAGCAGCTTGGAATACCACAGTCGGTTGTCAATCTGACCACAAAGATGAGAGGACTTGTCCTCGTGACAGGAGCTACAGGAAGTGGTAAGTCGACTACGCTGGCAAGTCTTATAGATGTCATTGCAGCAAGAGATTCCAAAAATATAATCACGCTTGAAGATCCTATCGAGTACCTGCACTCAAGGAGGCGCTCGATAGTGGCACAGCGAGAGGTTGGAAAGGATACACTCTCATATGCTGCAGCCCTAAGAGCTGCACTGCGACAGGATCCGGATGTAATACTTGTAGGAGAGATGCGAGATCTTGAAACTATATCAACAGCTATTACAGCGGCGGAGACAGGACATCTTGTATTTTCTACACTGCATACCAACAGTTCATCCGATGCAATTGACCGTATGATTGACGTTTTTCCACCACACCAGCAGCAACAGATACGAGTGCAGCTCTCAGGAGTTTTAGAGGGAATTGTTGCACAGCATCTGCTTCCAATGGTAAATGGCGGACGAATTGCAGCATTTGAGGTGCTCCTTGCAAACAATGCTATAAGAAACCTGATTCGTGAGGCAAAAGCATTTCAGATTCCATCTATCATACAGACATCAAAGAGAGAGGGTATGATGATGATGGATGACTGTATTTTACAGTATTACAGCCAGGGCCTTATAGCGCCGGAGACTGCAGTTGCATATGCACATGATCCGGTAAGCATGGCTAGCCGTGTACACCTTTACTATTGATGGTATAATCGTATGTATTTTACTGTTATGGTATAATGTTGTGGAGTCTTAATAAATTATGATTTAATTTATCTGGAGGTTGCACAGAACAGGGATAAGGAGGAGAAGAAAGTGGCTGACTGGACATATCAGATTATAGACCAGAGCGGAAAAGAAAGAAAAGGAAATATAGTAGCCGAGTCAGAAGCAGAGGCAAAAAATAAGCTTAAGATGGATGGCAACATGGTCATAAGCCTCACCAAGGCAACAGCACTGACCAAGGAAATCTCATTCAGTGTAGGAGGAAAGGTAAAGCCGAGAGACCTATCGGTATTCTGCCGCCAGTTCACCAGTATGGTCAATGCCGGTGTTACGATTCTTGATACGCTGGATATGCTATCCGATCAGACTGAGAACAAGGTCATGGCGAAGGCTATCAGAGGTGTTCATGCCGAGATTCAAAAAGGTGAGACTCTCTCGGATGGTCTGAAAAAATATCCGAATGTTTTCCCTGATATCATGGTGAGCATGGTTGCGGCAGGAGAAGCATCCGGCAAGATTGATGTAGCTTTTGACAGAATGTCTGCACACTTCGAAAAATCGGCAAAGCTTAACGGCATGATAAAAAAAGCGGCAGTTTATCCGATTATCGTTGTGATTGTAGCTATTGCGGTTGTTATTGTAATGCTTGTAAAGGTCATCCCAAGCTATTCAGAGATGTTCAATGACCTGGGAACAGAGCTGCCGGGCATCACAAAGGCAGTTGTTGCGATGAGTGATTTTGTTACCGGATACTGGTATATTGTGATTGCTGTCATAGTAGCAATTGTTATAGCCATCAAGCTTTATAAGCAGACTGACAGCGGTCAGATGTTCTTTGGCAATCTCGCAAGAAAGCTTCCGGTTTTCGGAAAGCTAAACATCAAGACAGCGGCCAGTAACTATGCGCGTACACTTTCCACACTTGTGTACTCCGGACTTCCGATGATTGAAGCCCTTGGTATCACTGCTGACACCATGAAGAATGCGCTTTACAAAAAAGCCCTGAAAAATGCGAGGGAAGAGGTAAGTAAGGGTGTTCCACTGTCTGAGCCAATTACTGCGTGTGGATTGTTTCCACCTATGGTTTCACACATGACCAAAATCGGTGAGGAGACCGGTGACTTGGAAGGCATGCTTACCCGACTGGCAGACTACTATGATGAGGAAGTTGAGTTGGCTACCCAGACAGTTATGGCAGCTATTGAGCCTATGATTATCCTTGTTCTGGCACTTATTGTTGGTGTGCTTGTGGCAGCCGTTATGGCTCCTATGCTTTCCATGTATCAGGCTATGGACAGCTTATAAAATGAAAAAAGAAGCAGACTTTGGGTGTAAAGTTCAAAGGCTGCTTTTTTAGTGCAGAGACATTGGCAGTAGGACGGGGCTTCATCCCATGAGCCCTGACTTGTGCACGCTCTCTCGCGTGAGCTACGCTGTACTGCCAAGATACTGTAGGAATTATGCCTTAAAGATTTACGATGCTCGACGAAACCGTCGAAACGCGCCGTCCGTGGCGCGGTTCTCCTTGCCCTGCCATCCGTGGCAGGGCATTTCTGTGTATCGTGTGCATAATTCAACAGTATCTAGGCAGCTTCGCTATTCGCTCACGAGAGAGAGCGTGCCCTAGCCGGTCTCAGGGGATGAAGTCCCTTACGCTGTGGCAAAAAAGAAAAAAATGTGATGACAAAGAACTGCCGCTATGCTACAATCAACTTAAAGCATTATATTTCTGTAAGCGGCACCACATAACAGTTTTTACAGGTGCACACCACTTTGAAGAGGGCAGACCACTTCGCATCATTCTACAAAGGACATGGAAGTTTTCAATGCTTTAATTACCCATTAACAGCAGGAAAAATTGAAATGCCGTATGTAGACAGAATACAGAAAGTGCAGTCAGAAGCCAGATAATGTAGTCATAAGACAGATAAACTGTATACAGTGTGATAATCATAATGTAAACATATAGAAAACATAAAGAAGGACAGCACATGTATAATTTGTAAACTGTACCACTGTACCCTCATTGGCACCGGATTTTCCTGCTCACACAAGAGAACAGGAGGAGAAGGATTGAGCGCAAAGGACTCAATGGCAAAGGAATACTTTGCAGACAATGCCAGGTTTGCGGATCTGTGCAACAATATACTGTATGGAGGAAGAGAGGTCATCCTGCCGGAAAACCTTAAGGAAAGGGATACCACAGAGGTGCTGACTGCACTCGGGCTTGACAAAAAGACCATAGCGATGCAGAAGATGAGGGACATCTTCAAAAATGCCAGCATCAAATATACCGGCAGATCATATGTCGTACTGATAGGAGTAGAGAATCAGTCGGATATACACTATGCCATTCCGGTAAAAAACATGTTTTATGATGTGATGGCATACGGCAACCAGGTAAAGGAAACAGCAAAAAAGCACCGAAAAGAAAAGGATACGGCAACATCGGATGAATTTCTCTCTGGATTTACGAAAGAGGATAAGCTGATACCGGTGATTACGATTACAGTATATCTCGGAACAAAGGAATGGGATGGTCCAAGAAAGCTGTCAGATATGTTTGGTGATGTGGATGAAGAGCTTCTGCCATTCATACCGGATTACAGAATTAATCTGCTGGCACCGAGGAAGATAACAGACTTTACCGGATTCAGGACCTCAATCAGGCAGCTTTTCGAGGTATTGCAGAATGCGTATGATAAAGAAAAGATGCAGGAAGTGCTTCATAATGATGACAAGTTTAGCAGTGTGGACAGAGAGACAGTCGAGGCAATCAACCTGTTTGCAGGAACGGATATAGACATAGATGAGAAAGAAGAGGTGATTGATATGTGTAAGGCATGGGAAGATCAGAAAAATGAAGGCAGAGAAGAAGGCAGAGAATTAGGCCGAGAAGAAGGCCGAGAATTAGGAGAAAGACAAAAGATAATTTCTCTGATTGTAAAAAAGCTGCAAAAGGACAAGAGTGTGGCAGAGATAGCAGATGACCTGGAAGAAAAAGAGGAGGTTATCGCTCCAATTTATGAGGCAGCGTTATCAATGAAGCCGGATTATGATGTTGAGAAAATCTATGAGCTTCTTGAGAAAAATAAGAAACTGGCATAGTAGCTGTAGTTGAAAAAAGATCGATAGGAGGCAGTCTTTGAGCGAAAGCGAGGAGACTGCTTCATCTTTGTCTGAGGGGACTGGCAGTAGGACGGGGCTTCATCTCCTGAGCCCGGGCTAGTGCACACTCTCTCACGTGAGCTACGCTACGCAGCCAAGATACTGTAGGAATTATGCCTTAAAGATTTACGATGCCCGACAAAACCGTCGAAACGCGCCGTCCGTGGCGCGGTTCTCCTTGAGCTCCCATCCGTGGGAGCTCATTTCTGTGTATAGTGTGCATAATTCAACAGTATCTAGGCAGCTTCGCTATTCGCTCACGAGAGAGAGCGTGCCACAGCCGGTCTCACGTGATAAAGCCCCTTGCACTGTGGCAGAATGCAGGCTGATAGGCGTGCAGTGCAGAAACAGTATGAAAAAGAAAAATTATGATGACAAAGAACTGCCGCTATGCTACAATCAACTTAAAGCATTATATTTCTGTAAGCGGCACCACATAACAGTTTTTACAGGTGCACACCACTTTGAAGAGGGCAGACCACTTCGCATCATTCTACAAAGGACATGGAAGTTTTCAATGCTTTAATTACCTATTAACAGCAGGAAAATTGAAATGCCGTATGTAGACAGAATGCAAAAAATGCAGTTAGAAGGCAGATGAATGCAGATAGAATGCAGAAAGTGCAGTCGAAACAGATAATGCAGTCAGAAGGCAGATGAAATATACAGTGTGTTAATCATAATGTAAATGTAATGTAAACATAAAGAAGGACACCACATGTATACCTCATAAACTGTACCACTGTACCCTCATTGGCACCAGATTTTCCTGCTCACACAAGAGAACAGGAGGAGAAGGATTGAGCGCAAAGGACTCAATGGCAAAGGAATACTTTGCAGACAATGCCAGGTTTGCGGATCTGTGCAACAATATACTGTATGGAGGAAGAGAGGTCATCCTGCCGGAAAACCTTAAGGAAAGGGATACCACAGAGGTGCTGACTGCACTCGGGCTTGACAAAAAGACCATAGCGATGCAGAAGATGAGGGACATCTTCAAAAATGCCAGCATCAAATATACCGGCAGATCATATGTCGTACTGATAGGAGTAGAGAATCAGTCGGATATACACTATGCCATTCCGGTAAAAAACATGTTTTATGATGTGATGGCATACGGCAATCAGGTAAAGGAAACATCCAAAAAGCACCGCAGGGAAAAGGATACGGCAACATCGGATGAATTTCTCTCAGGATTTACGAAAGAGGATAAGCTGATTCCGGTGATAACGATTACAGTATATCTCGGAATAAAGGAATGGGATGGTCCAAGGAAGCTGTCGGATATGTTTGGTGATGTGGATGAGGAGCTTCTGCCATTTATACCGGATTACAGGATTAATCTGCTGGCCCCGAGGGAGATAACAGACTTTACCGGATTCAGGACATCCATCAGGCAACTTTTCGAGGTATTGAAGAATGCATATGATAAGGAAAAAATGCAGGAAGTGCTGCAGAATGATGAAAAATTTAGCAGGGTAGACAGAGAGACGGTTGAGGCAATCAACCTGTTTGCAGGAACAGATATAGACATAGATGAGAAAGAAGAGGTGATTGATATGTGTAAGGCGTGGGAAGAGCAGAAAAATGAAGGCAGAGAATTAGGTAGAGAAGAAGGTCGAGAAGAAGGCAGAATTCGTCAGGCAAAAATAACAGCTTTGAAACTTCAGAAAAAAGGTCACTCAATAGAAGATATAGCTGAATGTGTGGATTTTGATGAGGAAACTGTAAAAAAATGGCTTGTGAGCTAATATTGTAGTGAAATGTAAATTAGAGGAAGCAATCTTTGGACGAGAACTCGGAGGTTGCTTCCTCTTTTGCTGACAGTAGGATGGGGCTTCATTCTCTACGGACGGCGCGTTTCGACGGTTTCGTCAAGCATAGAAAATCTAAAAGCATAATTCCTACAGTATCTTGGCAGTGTAGCGTAGCTCTCACGAAAGTGTATGCGTTAGCCGGTCACATGGGATGAAGCTCCTCACACTGTGCCAAAATATAGCCTGAAATATAATTTTTTTGAAAAAATATGATTTAAATGCAATAAATTGATTAAAATTTGGTTAAAATTGCTAAAAAAGGCGAAAAAAATTATACAGCAATGATACTATTGTACTAGAAAATAACTTGCATTATGCTTTGATTTATGGTACAATGAGCGCATACAAACCAAAGAGATGCTGATAGGGCACAGCTCTTTGCACAAAAAACCATGTTATAATGAAAAGGAGAAAAGAACTATGGTAAAGAATGTATTTAAAAAGTTAGGAAAGAAACAGAAGAACAACAAAGGTTTCTCTCTCGTAGAGCTTATTGTTGTAATCGCCATCATGGCAGTGCTTGTAGGTGTACTTGCTCCACAGCTTATCAAGTATGTTGAGAAGTCTAGAGAGGCTACAGATATCCAAACATGTGATAATATTGCTACAGCTTTAAAGACATATTATGCAGACGAAGAGGTTTCGGCTTCGGCTACTGCTGCTACGGTTACTGTTACATTGACTACGACAGAGCTAGGAACAGGTGCTGATACGGCTGTTAAAGATGCCGGATTAACAAAAGCGAAAATTAAAGGCACAAAGTGGACTAGTGATAAAATAACAATTGTATATGATAAGAAAGATGGAACTATTGAATATACTGGAGATTCTCCATATTATCATTCAGATAAGGATCAATTCAAAAAGGGCCCTAAATCAGGGAAATAAAATAAAAAGATATATAGTAATTTAATTTTTTAAGGACCACCAACCATGACCACAGAACTGATACCCATCTACATCTTAATATTTGCATTCGGTATAGTTATAGGCAGCTTCCTAAATGTCTGTATCTACCGCATACCGCAACATGAGACAGTGGTGACCGAAAGGTCCCACTGCATGAGATGCGGGTATCAGCTCGCGTGGTACGATATGGTGCCGGTTTTCAGCTGGCTGTTTCTTCGTGGCAGATGCCGCAAGTGCAAAGAACCGATATCACCTCAATACCCTATTATTGAGGCGTTAAACGGTATATTATACATAGTAGTATTTGCAGTAAATGGACTTGAGCTTACGAGTATCATCTACTGCTTTCTTACATCTGCACTCATAGTTCTGAGTGTGATAGACTGGAGAACATATGAAATTCCATTCGGAATCAATATATTTATACTGATACTTGGAATCCTGCATGTGTTTTTAGACCATGATAACTGGTCTGAATATGTGATAGGATTCTTTTGTGTCAGTTTATTTCTTGAAATCCTTCTTCTTGTAAGTGGAGGAAGAGCCATAGGCGGCGGAGACGTCAAGCTCATGGCATGTGCAGGCCTTGCGATAGGCTGGCAGAATATTACATTAGCATTTTTATTAGGATGCATCATCGGTTCCGTGATACATCTGATTCGTATGAAAGTAACAAACGCAGGCAACAGGCTTGCGATGGGACCGTACTTGGCAGCCGGAATATTTATTTCGATGCTATGGGGTGAGAAAATGATATCGGCATATTTGACACTCGCAGGCTTTTGAAAAACGTGTTATAATATAGCGTACTTAATATAAAACAGGTAGTACGACAAGCAGTGAGACAAAAGCAGAGAAGACGCAGATATACCGAAATATATATATAGAATGTTTGTAACTGAACAGTTACGAATGTTTTACAGATGTATACAGTGTAAAACAAAGATAAACACGGAGGACTAGGTTATGGCAAACAGGGTACTCGGTATTGAAATAGGGGAGAACCTTACCAGAGTAGTTGAGATTGATTACAAAGCAAAAAATCCCAAGATTTACAATATGTTCGGCTTTCCGACACCACCGGGGATGATTGATGATGGAGTGGTACAGCCGGATGGAATGTTTCGTTCTATCTTATACAGCAAGCTAAAGGAAAAGAAGATTGCCACCAAAAAAGCTGTTTTTGTGTTAAATTCAGCGCGTATAGCAAGCAGGGATATTGAGCTTCCACTTGTTAAGGAAAAGCAGCTTAGGGAAATGATTGCAATGAATGCATCGGATTATTTTCCGGTGGATTTGAGCCAGTACAAGCTGGTACATCAGATTATAGAGAAGATTGACAGACCGGAAGAAAAGAAATTACGTCTTTCGGTTATTGCTGTGCCTAATGACCTTATTTTGTCGTATGGTGCTCTTGCAGCTGATTGCAGACTGCAGCTTGTAGCTCTTGACTATAGTGGAAATGCCATCAAGCAGCTCATGAGAAGAGAGATTCCCGGAGATGTGAAGGTAACTGTCAAGGTGGATGAGGTTTCTACCACACTGACTGTAATGGATGGAAGCATGGTAAAGCTGCAGCGCAATGTCAACTATGGACTTGCTGATGCTATAGAGGAAATTCAGGATAGTGAGCTTTTTGGAGAGTATCTGTCATTTACCGATGCAGTTGATGTGGCACGCAGAAAGACATGCCTTGCAATAAAGCCTGATGGTACAGTGCCAGATGAGCCTGCAGGCGGTGGCATGGATCCTATGGGGCATGAGATTGATTCAGAGCGCTTTAAGAAGCTTCGCCTGAATGTGTCATACGCACTTTCCAATCTGATAAGCAGTCTCGGACGAGTGATAGACTACTATCAGTCGAGAAACTCAGATACTCCTATCGAGAGAATTTTCCTCATTGGCTTAGGTGCTGATTTTAGCGGACTCTCAAAGCTTTTGACCAATGAACTGAATATTAAGGTAGTTCCGCTCCAGCAGTTTGACGGTATGCATGTGGCAAAGAGCATAAACCTCGCAGAGGCAAAGCTGGCAGAGTATTTCAACTGTGTTGGATGCTCACTGAATCCGCTTGACATATTAGACAGTAAGAAAAACAAGGGAATCGGTGCTCCACTTATGGCAGGAGCAGCTACAGGTGCTATGCCGCTTGGCGGTGCACAGACAGGTACGCAGGGTAATCCGCCTGTTGGTCCTGATGGGAAGCCTCTTCCGGTAAAGGCTGGGGAGACAGCGGAAAAGCCGGTTTCTTTTGCGGTACAGCTCCTTATTTTTGGCTTGTGTGTGGTAGTTGCAGTTGGTATCACGGCATACAGTATTTTTTCAAATCTTGTTTTGACTTCAGACAATATGACACTTAAAGCGCGTGTTTCTGATTTGTCATATGCACAGAATATATATGATGTGTACAACCAGACCAAGAAGGACTATGACTGGACCAAGCTTCTTGAGAGCGCCTCATCCAACAAGAATGATGAGATAACAGGTTTTGTGGATGAGCTGGAGCAGAAGCTTCCGTCAGAGGCCAAGCTTGTGAATATGTCTGTTACGACTGATGGCGTTTCAATGACCATCAAGACAGGCAGCAAGGATATAGCAGCTGATGTGATTGCGCAGCTTCGTACATTTGAGAGTATCATGGTATCCAATGTGTCAACCATCACAGAGGAGGTTGATGAGACCGGTGCCTCAAAGGTTCAGTTCACAGTAGATTGCACATATGTAAAGGTTGATGACAGTGCTGCTTCTGAATCGGGGGATGGCACAGGCAGTGAGCCAGATGATGCATCACAGGATGCGTCATCACAGACACAGACGGATAGTGGTTCATCAGATACAGACAGTACAAATCAGTAGGGGGTGTTAGGATGTCAACGAGAGATAAAAAGTTACTTATTATATTAGCGGGTGTTGCCATTTTAGCACTGACATATTTTTTTATTTTTGTACCACAGTCCAATAAGAGGGATTCACTCAAGAGCGAAAACATGAACCTGAAATCACAGTACAATCAGCTTTCAGCACTTGCGGCAAAGGCGGATGACTACACAAAGAAGACAAAGGATATGTCTGATGCCATGCAGCAGGTATATGACAATTTCCCTTCATATTTACAGATAGAAAACGGCATCATGGACGCAGTTGCAATTGAAAAATCTACCAATACAAATATTACAGAGCTTACAGTCGGTTCACCGACAGCTATTGATGTGAATAATCCGACAGGCGATGCAGGTACAGATTCTTCGTCAGGAAGCAGTTCAGACAGCAGTACCACGGATAGCAGTAATGCAGACAGTTCGCAGAGCTCTCAGACCGCTGATGGCAATAGCTCTCAGTCACAGACAGGCGACGGCAGTGCAGCTGATGGCAGCACATCATCAAGCTCTGCAAAGTCTACGGTTACAGGCTATCAGCTTTATGATGTCAGCACAGTTATGGCATTCAAGACAGAATATCATGGGCTTAAGGCTATGCTCGGCGAGGTGATTGGTTCATCACAGAAGAAAACTATCAGCACGCTCAATGTGAGCTTTGATGATTCGACAGGCAAGCTGACAGGTGAGATGCTTGTGGATTCATATTTCCTGTATGGACTTGATAAGCCATATGAGGCACCATACATACCTGCAGTACCACATGGTACAAATAATCTGTTTGGTACAACAAACTAACTGATTATTATAATATTAGATTATTAGATTAGCGGGTTATTGAGACCGTAAGTGATAAATATCAAATGTTAGATTATTGAGCTATGAGATAACAAAATACAAGAGGGGAGGAAGCAGATTTGAGAAAGCTAAAAAACGATGATCGAGGAGTAACACTTGTGGAGATTATTGTGTCAATTGCTATTCTCGCAATAATCGTGCTTCCTTTTTTGAATGCATTTGTCACAGCCACAAAGACCAATGTGAAGGCAAAAAACGAGATGAATGCTACACATCTGGCGACAAATATTATGGAGGGTATCGAGAAGAACTCCATGAAGACATTGGCGTATCAGTTCAACTATCCGTCAGAGTACTTTGACGTGGCGGACGGCTTTAATATATCAGATGGAAGCAGTGCATGTGAGCTTCTTAAGAAATCAGATAAGTTTGATAATGTAAAGAGGCTTGAGGATATCAGTGCTGAGATTGTAAACAAGGACGATGTCATCACTAGCTGTATCCACAAGACTGATGCATCAGCCAAAATAGGCGATACATCGCTTTGGGATTTCAGGGAGTCGGATGCGCACAAGTATTATTTCTATATGTCTGGTGTGCAGTCAGGCACAAAGAAATACAATGCTCTTGTGACAGTGGATGCAAAATCGGACGCAGAGTCGGACAATAAGGTTAAAAAGTACAACATGGACGAGGTAGCGGATATGTCGGCCATGGATGCAAATTTTGACTGCATGAGTGCAGACAAGTATTCTGCTACAAATATTATATCTGCATTTAACAATATGAATCCAGGCTTCAGTGTACAGCAGAGTGATATAAAGAGAACTATCAAAATTGATATAGAAAAGAGTGGAGCTGCGAGCAATAAGGCTACCAAGGTTACGGTGTCGTATTCGTATTCTATCAAAAATGGAGTAAAAAAGACTTTTCCGGATCCGAATAGTGCGCTGAAGGATGATTATACCATGGTGATTTACGACAATTCTTCAGATACTGTAAACCATAATCTGAGAAATGTGTATCTGTTTTACAATCCATGGTACACATCGACCGGCAACACCTGGGATACTGCAAATGATGTCATCATTGTAAACAACAAGGACAAGGTCGACTGCACGGTAAATATTGTAAAGCAAAAGACTATATCGGATCAGTCAGAGTTGAGCACGAAGGAGAGTACATATAAGGCATATGTGAAGGTAAGTGAGCCGGGAAATCGTACAGGTCATGCTTATACTCATATAGCCACCAATCTGAATGTAAATATGGGAGCACCGGATAATCCACTACAGCCGGGGCAGGCTATATATGGCTTTAATAACAATGTAATTCAGAATGATGTAAAGGCAATTGTCGATATAAAGAATCTGACAAAAAGCAAGGCATCTGAAAGGCTGTATGATGTGAAGGTAGACATATACGAGAGTAAGGCTTCACTGGATGATATATTTAAGGATAAAGATCCGGTTGTTACGATGACCGGAAGCATGGGGTATTAATTATGAAGCGTAACGATAACCGTGGTGCTTCCTTTGTGATGGTTGTAGTTGCAATGGCTATAGTGGCTGTTTTAGCTGTGACTGTGCTGTGGATAGCGCTTATGAACCTCCAGATGAAGGTGACTGATGAAAAAAATACAGATAACTTTTACTCGGCAGAGGGTGTGCTGGATCAGATATGTACAGGTTTGCAGGGAGATATTTCCAAGGCTTACTCAGCAGGATATACCAAGGTTATGGAGAATTACTCTGACAGCAGCATAAATGAGGCCGGCAGACAGAGCAACTTTGCGCAGGAGTATCTGAAGAGCTTAAAGACCAGCCTGGAGTATGACAGCACAGGTATGACGTTTAATATGGGAAAGCTCATACAATATGTAGACCCGAAGCTTCTCGAGAATAAAGACAATCAGCCACGTGCTATTATCAAATCGACCAATGCCGATGTAAACGGCAATGGACAGCTCAAGGTGTACCAAAATCGTGTCGTGCTGAACGGACTAAGGGTAGAGTATACCGATGAAAAGGGATTTAAATCAATAATAGAGACAGACATTTCTCTGGGAGTTCCATCCATGAGCTTTACAGCATCGGGAGGAGTTCCGGAGCTTTTTACATATTCTCTTGTAGGAAATGAAGGACTGAAAATTACATCAGGACTTACTAAAGTAAATCTATCCGGCAATCTCTATGCCGGCTGCGAAAATGCGGCAGACACAGGAACTTCTACTACGAGTGTTGTTATTCCAAACAATGCCACACTTGATGTAAAGGATACCAGCTATATGATTGCAGAGGGCGATATAGAGGTGGGAGACTTTGCCGGAAAAGATACGGCTACAATAAAAAATAACATGGCTGGTGTACACAATAACAGTAAACTTTCTGTTGATGCACAGTGTCAGCTGTGGACAAGCAACATAAATGTAAATGGTGCAACAGTCAATCTGGATGGCATGACATATGTGGCGGATGACATGACCTTAAAGGGTACAGGCTCAAATGTAACACTTGGCAAGAATAATAAGAATAACAATGCAAAGTACGTCGGCTTTGGCAACGGAGGTGCTGACAAGGAAAATCCTGTCGCAGGCGATAGCTCTGCTATTATCATAAACGGCAGGGAGGCATCTCTTGATATGTCAAATATCAGGGAGCTTATGTTAGCAGGAACTGCATATATCAATACACAGGCTATTGTAAATTCAAGTGGTGTGGGTACACAAAACAGCAATGTGGCTATGGGTGAGTCAATCTCTGTAAAGGGTGACCAGATAGCATACCTTGTGCCGCCTGAGTGCATAGGCACAAGTGGAGAGGGTGCGGATGCCAAATCGCTTTATAGCAAGAATCCACTCTCCTATAAGGAGTACAAGGATATCACGGCAACCGGACAGGATCAGACGAAGTATACTGAGATAAATGCCAATGTGGTCAGTACAAAGACAGGCAAGGCTCTCTCAGCATATCTGCCGGATGGCAGGACAATCGACAAGTGTATAAAGAAGGTCTTTGTTCCTTCTACTGATAATAATGATGATGGACTTGTATACTATTATGTCAATCTGCCAACGAATAAGGCTGCTGAGTATTACAGAGACTATTTTGGCGCAGACAGTGACAAGCTCAATAGATACACTAAGTTCTATACTGACAGCATAAAGGTAAATGAGGCAGCAAGCATCTATACTGCCGGCAATTACAGCATCTACGATGGCAGCAATTTAAGCCTTTTGAAGGGCATAGCTGATGGTGTAGACATGGATGCACAGTCAGATGCCTTACAGCGCACATATACTGCACTAAACTCAAAGCTTTTGACGAATTATGCGGATTTACCGACAAATGCAGCAAGTGTTTCGCTTTTTACAAATATAGTTAACAATACCAATTTGCAGAAGATAGTGCCAAATTCCGGTAACAAACATATATTTGAGACTGAGTATCAGGGAAAAAAATACCAGGCAATTGTCAAAAACGGTAACTACACCTATGATGCAAATGACAAATCACACAATGTGGATATAATTGTTGCTACAGGAGATGTGACACTTGATGCTGACTTTACAGGTACCATAATTGCAAAGGGCAGGATAATCGTAAACAAAGAGCAGTGCGAGATTGATAATGGTACACAGGAGGTATTTAAGGCATTGCTTCTTGAAAAGGTAAGTGATGCAGACGATGCACTGCACCTGTATGATGTGTTCATGGATGGTGCCAACTATCTGGGTAATGTTTCTGCTTTTTCAAACAAGAAAGAGGCGGATACAAAAATAGATTATGCTACACTCATTACATACCAGAACTGGACAAAGGAGTAGGAAATAAATATTTATATTTGACATATTTTGACGATATATACAAGGGAGGAATCCAATATGTCTGTAAAAGTAAAAAAGAATAATGGTGGTTTCTCTCTGGTGGAGCTTATAGTAGTGATAGCGATATCTGTCGTACTGATAGGCGCGGCAACCATATCCATTCGCTCGGTCATGGGTGTTGAGGTGAAGCAATGTGCCAGAAATATTGAATCGATAATTAACAAAACAAGAGTTACCTCTATGGGAAAGGACAGCGCAGTTCTTAAGATATACAAGGCATCAGATGGTGCCTACTATTATAAGATGACTATAAATGGTACGGAATCTGATCCGAGTAAAATCGGAAAGAGCAGGATTGAAGTATACTATTCCATGAATGATGATTATAGTGGCAAGACACAATTGAACGTCTCTGACAGTATAGAACTTCAGTTCGACAGAAGCTCAGGTTCACAAAAGCCGGATACTAACGGCAAGTACTGCAGCCGTATCTGGGTTCAAAAAAACAGCACCGAGAAGGTTATCACGATATACAAGGAGACTGGCAAGGTGGTATGTGAGTAATTTACATAGTTAAATGCAAAATATTTTATTTTGACGCAAGGCTGTTATAAGGTTTTATGATGAAATCGGAGAGGAAGATGAACCATGAAGATTTTAAAGCGCATGAATAAATCAAATAATAGGAAAAACAGTGGCTTTACACTTGTTGAGCTTGTCATTGTCATGGCGATAATGGGAATACTGGGTCTGGCTGTTGTGGGCTTTATCGGTACGAGCACGAAGCAGTATAAGTATGCTACAAAGGACGTAGACCTGCAGTATGAGGCACAGCTGACCATGAATCAGATAGGAAATCTGATAATTGATGCGCAAAAGGGTGTTAAGTATGAGCCTGCTACGGTGGCAGCCCCGGTTGAAGTGGCATCAGTAAACCCTGAGGCAGGTTATATTGCAACTGCATCAGCGGAAGAAGCGTCATCCGAAGAAGCATCATCCGACAGCAAGCTGATTATCTACAACAAGGATTGTACATACAATATCATATACAGACCGTCAGAGCACAAAATCTATCTGCGAAAGGATACACTGGATCCTGCAACTGGTGCGGTGAAGGCTGATGGTCAGGGCAAGGAGTCACTTATGGCAGAAAATGTCATAGGCTTTACACCTGATTTAAGTGAGGCAGAAAGCAAGAACTCTGTCGGACTTGTTGTGGACTTTAAGGCAGGAGACAAGAAGTATACTTCAAAGCAGAACTTCACTATGCGCAATAAGGTACCGACCGGAGCAGACGTGGAGTATGTGGCACCGGTAGAGCCGATTTCTGTACATATATATTATGGTGGCAGAGATGTTTCTGGTCAGAGCATTTCATATGTCAGAAGAGATAATAGCAATGTCCTTGAATTTACATCTAAAATATTGGGTGGAAATAATCCAAGCCAAGAGGTTATATGGTCATACACCGGTAGGGCTGCTGATGGGAATGGAACAACGTTTAATTCTTCCGGAAATACAGCAAAATTATCTATCGCAGAGAATGAAACATCAAAGCAGTTTGTGGTTAAGGTGACTTCAAAAGAAGATACTTCCAAATATACATCTGTAACGATAAATGTGGTTGATACACGTAATTGGCTGACTACGGAGGGAATATATGGACTTAATGGAGGAAATACTGAAAAAACACATATAAATCCGTATGAGGTAAGAAATAGTGGTATAGCATATGATGTGAATAACTTTGAATGGCACATTGAGACTTATTCGTTGGAAAATGGAATAGAAAGTCCAAGTAATGATATAGAGGAGTTTGCAGGAGAGCAGGCTGATTATAAAGGTGGAAAAATATTTACATACCATATAGAAGACAGTTGGGTTTTTGGGCATGAACATGAAGCAACCAAGGAACTAAGCATGACATCAGAGGTCAGTATTCCAGGGAAACATTATAGAATATATGTTTGGGTAACCTTGAAATCAGATCCGAGTATTTCTTCTAATGTAGTTACTTTTAAATATGACAAATAACAAAAGGAGCAATCGCAATGAGCAAATTAAGAAAAAAAATAGTGGTTCCAATATCGCTCACACTTACAGGATGTCTCGTTGTGGCAGCTTTTGTGCTGAATGACAGCCTTACAAAGGTCGATGCAAATGTAGCGTTCAATGGAATATCTGATATAGTCAGCTCACATGGCAAGGACAAGCCCTTCAATATAGTGGAGGTGGTGCCTGACAAGAAAATGGCATCCATCGGTTATCTGATTGATGGTCAGGAGCCTGACGACTGGTTTGGAACACTGTCAAGGATGTCTGACAAAGATGGTGCAGGTGTACAAAAAAGGTCTGCCTATATGGAGGAACTGAAAACAAAGCTTGCGCCTATTACTACCGAGAAAAAGGATAACACAAAGCCTCTTTATTATGAGCCGTATGAGGAGAGCTATGTCAGTCAGGGCGATGACTGGACAGAGCTTGCCCTTGTAGATATGGACAGAATAAACAAGGGTACCACCGGTTATAAGATGACAGAGCAGGCGGAGGGAGATTATAAGTTCAATACCGATTACCAGCTTGCTGTAAATGAAGAGGGACTGCCTACAGGTCATTACAGACAAAATGTTGACCATTATGTTTTCATGCAGGGCGAGGATGAGACAGAAGATGGCTCTGAATCTGTGGATACAGGTAGTACTGGTAATACAGGCAGTACAGGAAGTACTGGAAGTACCGCGGATGGCTCTAATACAGAGACTGAAAATGGCAATCAAATTAAGGCACCCGGAAAAAGAGGCTACTACAGTGTTGCGTTTTCGGCTGTCAAGCTGCCGGATGGTATGACAAACACCCAGTATCTGGTAGAGACTGATAATTCACAGAAGGCTGATGGAAATACAGACAGCGGTACAAATGGTAACATCGATAGCAGCACAGACAATACGACAGATACAGGCACAGGTGACGATGCCGTTGATAAGCATGTAGTCTATGCTATAAAGAGTTCATATGCAATCGTTTCCGATGAGAGCATGCAAAATATAGCAAAATATGACCCAAAGGCATATATTTACAGGAAAGACAATTCAGATATCACATCACCATATGAATTTGTTGCAAGAGCTGACCGGATGGCAAGTCTGCCGGATGGCAGTAAGCCGGATTATGAGAAGTATACATACTGTACGGTTGAGATGGAGTATGTGTCTGCAGATAAAATCACTGATGACGAGACCTACTACGAGGTGAACACTGAGGTACCTATTGAGTTTAATTACGATGAGACCGGCGAGTATGGAGCAGTGCTTGATTCACAGAATCCATACGAGAAGATAGATGGCGTCACACCGGACAATCAGCCGGCAGGTAAGACCGGCGCAGATGATATTTCAGATGATGCTTCAAGAGCTGATTCTGCTACAGAGAATAATGATGGTAACACAGGCAGGGTAATCCTCACTGATACAGACGGATATTTTGATATAGTTAAGGACAGCCAGACATATACCTATGTGGGTAATGGAAAAGGTGACTATATAATGGAGGCTGATAAAAAAGGCTCGCTTGATTATCCTGTAAATACTACACACATATATTATAAGGGTGGTTTCAAGAACAATAACTGGTTCAGAACAGGTGTATTCAATCAGGAGGGTAAGACAGGCGATGATGATAAGACTGCCAATATGACCTTCAATGTAAAAACTGTCACACCCAAGGAGCTTGAGCAGATAGATGTGTCAACAATTGATTTACTCTATCTTTCCGGCTCAAAGTCTGTTCTTTCCAAGGATTTAGGAGACGATTCTGCAAAATACAATACCGGATACAATACCGGTAATGACATTTCATGGGACAAGGTAAAGCAGATAGTCCAACGTGTGCACCAGAGTGGTATCATGATGCCTGTTATAGTGGATAATGGTATTGTGTGGCCTGATTCGAATGCAGATTATTCCAGCAACATTAAAAAGCTTGCAGGTCTTTTGAGCTGTAACAATTTCAGCTCCTTGAATTTTACCAAGGACTCAGCTGATAATTTTATTAACTGGGGGAATGACATAAAATACTATAAGGTTGACAGTGGAACCCATAAATATGGTTTTGTAATTGGCAACGAATATGTTATTCCACGAAACTATAGTCCTAAAGATGATGTGCCATTTGTTTTAAGAGACGATTTTGCTTCTGCGTTTATTAAAAATGATGATGAAACAGCATTTGTCAATGATGCTAAAACAGAGAATTTTGACGAGATAGCAGAATACATCAACTCAGAGAATACAAGCAGGAAAAAAGAAAATAGTACTCTTGGAAAGGACGAGTATGCGTATTATGACAAGAAGATTTCAAAGGCGATAGTTTTAAGCTATATCATATCGTATGCTGATAAAAGAGACATTATAAATCCGACAGATAGTCTGAACATACTGGATATAGAGCCCGGAACTGTAAAAAATGAGTCTGACGCTTTAAATTATGATAAGCTAAAAAATTGGCTTGGATCAAGATGCCCGGAGAAAAAAAAGGTTACAATAACAAGGGTTACGAGTGCAGAATTTATTGGAAGAATAGAGGACCTTAATAACTATGACATGATATATATGGGACTCGTAGCCGATAATCTGAATTATAGAGATGGTCATACAGTATATAATGATTGGAACATGGATGGGCTTAAATACTCAAATGTTGGTGACATTGTTGTTATAAATCCGAAAGATGTGGTAAATTATTGGGGATATGATATGCTCAAGAATGGCCATGCGGGATTGCTGGATACTGATTATATAAATAATGGAGAGGCGCTTAATACTCAGCTTACATTAAGAGGAAATGGAAATAATGCTGATTATTTAACTGCTCCAAACACATACAGAGGTTCAGGCAATGATATTACTAAGCAGAAGGTTTCAGAATTGGAGGATTATATAAAGGCAGGCTTTCCTGTCGTCTTTTCAGATGGCTTTTTCTCTATTGATTATGGCAGAGGAATTAATGAGAAGTATATAGACAACTGTTCAAATGTTTTTACTCTTTTATGTTATGCAAAAGATAAAGACAATGTTCTTAAAGTGGACAGCAAGGGAAATTTAAAAAAACAGTCAAATGAGCCAGCGGAGCTTGTTACCTACCTGACTACTGAAAAACCTGAAATATTACTCAAGGAGCAGGAAAAAGTAAAAGATACAGATTATGTTGAGATTAGTAATAATCAGATTACATTGGAATTTTCAATAAACAATGCAGGTGGTGCTGATTCCAAAGCAAGTTTTAATGCACAGCTGTTTTTGGATTCAAATTCTGATGGTAAGTTTTCGACAACCAATGAAGGAATAGCTGCAAATAAAATAAAATTATATTGTGATGGTACTATTGTGAATCCGGTAATGGGTGATGATGGTAAATATATGTATAGTCTGAATGCAGGCAATTATAATTATAAACTGGTCTATGATTTGCCGAATGGCTATGTAGGAGTTATGCCTTGGCAGCTTCGTGTAAGTCAGGCTACAAATAGCTACAGATATGATCAGAAATCCGGATATGTGTATGTCAAAAATTCAAAAGGCAGTCCTACAAAAGTCAAGATTCTTCAGATTAATTCAAAGTTGGAGCATAATGAGGGCTTTAGGGGAAATTTTGATATGCAGGCACAGAAGAATGATAGCAATACAAAGTTTCATAAATTACTTAGTCAAGTGAAGGATTTTGACCTGGATATAGAAACAGTTCGTTATGACAACGTACCTAAAATGGATGAGGTATGTGATAAGCTGCAGACATACGATATGCTTGTGATTGGATTTGGTGATTGTTATGATATTGATAATACAAATAATCATCTCGATAAAATAAAAGCATATATCCAGTCAGGAAAACCGGTATTGTTTGCTCATGATACAACGTCATTTTGTAATAATAAAAATGATAATAAATATAATAATGTCTGGGGATATAAGTTTAACTCTATAATTCGTGATACTGTCGGACTGGATAGGTATGGAATCTTGTCAAATGCGTATTTAAAGAAGGGCAATACATTACAGAGTACTGATGAGGATTTTGATAAAGCTGTACAGACTGCTGAAAAGAATAACACTGATATTGCATATGAGCCAAAATCCGATAATTCAGTTATTGTCAGACAGAATCAGGGATTTACTTATGCGGATTTAAATCAGTATCAGTGGGCAGATAATGATCATGGTGAGTACAGACTGTATTCAGGGCTAGATGGTAATGATTTTGAAGCTAAGACGAATAAGGCAGTCAAGGTTAATTCAGGACAGATTACCACATATCCTTTTAAGATTGCTGACGAAATAAATATAGCTACCACTCATAAGCAGTACTACCAGCTGGATATGAATCAGGATGCTGATGGTGATGGTGAGAGTGATATTGTTGTATGGTATACCTTGTCAAACCATGGAATTTATGAGCAGTCTCCAAAGGATGTAAGAAATAATTATTATATTTACACAATGGGAAATGTAACATACTCAGGTGTAGGACATTCTGATTTCTCAAATAATGAGGATGAATTGAAGCTTTATATAAACACTATGATTGCTGCATATAGTGCATCAGTTCATGAGCCGTCAATTTATCTTAAGGAGAATGCTGATACCGATTCAAATGACATATCTACATTATATGCAACTATTGACGATGCCATTGAAGAAGATGCAGCTAATAAAGCGGATGCCAGACTAGATGGTGCAGACAGTACGCAGGATGTTTATTTTACGGTAAAGGATTCAAACCTTGTGCGAAATCAGATTGATGAAAAAACTGTTGTTTATTTGGATTTTTATATCGAGGATCCACAAAAAAATCCAAATGATGAAACGATTGGCACCGGAGATGATAAGATTTACTTAAAGAAGGTGGACTGGGATATCTATTCACTGAATAATGACGGAACAGAAAATGAACTGATAAATGACAGTAAAGAAAACGGTAAATTAAATAAAGATCCAAGGGACTTCTTTGAAAATAATAAAACATATAAGGTAAAGGTACCATTGGACACTTTACCGGAGGGAAATAATTCTATAAAGATTTATGCCGTAGGATATAGTAAGATTTATCAGTCACTGGCGAGTGGTGGGGATAAAGAGACCACAACAGCCAAGGCATACAAGACCTTCCAGATACAGCGTGTAGGTCTTGCAGACCTGGATTAGTGTATATAATATATTTTTCTATATAGCAAGGACCATATAAGCTGAGAATCAGCTCGTATGGTCCTTGTTTTTTTACCGTTTCTTTATACTTTCTTTATTGAATTATCCGCGCTAATTGATAAAATAGATAGTATGCGCACGATTGCGGATATTTTTGCATTCGTGTATGGGGGATAATTAACCGGAAAGAAAGGAAACGTTTATGAGTAAAATTTTCAAAAACCTGATTCCATACTGGCGATGGATCTTATTAATTTTTGTTTTCCTCATTGCACAGGCTTACTGTGACCTGGCTTTGCCTGCGTACACATCAGACATCATTGATGTGGGTATTCAGGATCACGGCATTGAGCATATCCTGCCAAAGGAGATTACATCGGAGGATTATCAGATGGCACAGACATTTATGCTGTCTGACGAGAAAGAAAAATTTACAGACTGTTATGAGGCGCAGGATGCTTCAAAATCTGATGACAGTGTGACAAAATACAAGCTGACAGCTGATTCTGACACACTTGATGAGCTGGATGAGGAGCTTTTGGTTCCTCTTGTCATGGCATATCAGGCTTTTCAGTCGGGGGAGCAGATGGATGTGGATGCATCAGCTATCCCGCAGTCAGCAGCGCTCGATGATAACATGATAAAGCAGATAAGAAGCAAGGTGCAGGACAAAATCGATGCGGTGGGTTCAGCTACTTTAAAGTCCATGGGTGTAACTTTTGCGACAAAGTGTGATGAGAATGCAGGAATCGACGTGGATGCCAATCAGGTTGCTTATCTGTGGAAGGCAGGCGCCAAGATGGCAGCCTTTGCAGCAATTATGCTTATAGCAGCATGTGTTGTAGGTTTTGCGGCTTCAAAGGTCGGTGCCGCTGTCGGCAGGGATTTGAGGGAGAAGACCTTTTCAAAGGTTGTAGGTTTTTCAAATGCCGAGATTAACAAATTCTCTACGGCATCACTTATTACGAGAAGCACGAACGATATACAGCAGATTCAGATGGTTACTACCATGATGCTTCGTATGGTGCTTTACGCGCCAATCGTTGGTATCGGTGGTATCATTAAGGTGGCGCAGACCAAATCCGGCATGGAGTGGGTGATTGCCATTGCGGTTGCTGCTATCATGGTTTTTATTTTCACTCTGGTTGGTATTGCGATGCCAAAGTTCAAGATTATGCAGAGTCTTGTAGACAAGGTAAACCTTGTTTCGCGTGAGATTCTTACAGGTCTTTCCGTTATCAGGGCTTTCGGCCGTGAGAAGGAGGAGGAAAAGAGGTTTGATGAGGCTAACCGCGAGCTTACACGCACACAGCTGTTTACAAACCGCGTCATGACCTTTATGATGCCGGGTATGTCCATGATCATGTACTGCATCACACTCGGTATCGTGTGGATTGCAGCAGGCAGAATAGACAAGGGCTCTATGCAGGTAGGTACCATGACTGCGTTTATTACATATGCCATGATGATTGTTATGTCATTCCTCATGCTTTCAGCCATGTCCATCATGCTTCCGAGAGCAGGTGTTGCGGCAGAGCGTATCGATGAGGTTATAAGGACAAACAGCACCGTAAATGATTCAAAGGAGCCTGTTACTGAGGCTGATCATAGAGGTGTTATCCGTTTCAACCATGTGGATTTCAGATATCCGGGAGCAAAGGAGGATGTGCTTTCAGACATAGATTTTGTGGCGGAGCCGGGCAAAATCACAGCTATCATCGGAAGTACCGGCTGTGGAAAGTCTACACTTGTAAACCTGATTCCGCGTTTCTATGACGTGACGGGAGGCTCAATAGAGCTTGATGGACACGATATCAGAGACTACACACTAAGCGAGCTTCGCGAGTCAATAGGCTTTGTTCCGCAGAAAGGTATTCTTTTCTCAGGAACCATCGCCTCAAACCTGCGCTTTGGTAAAGCAGACGCGAGTGATGAGCAGATAAAAAAGGCAGCGGATATCGCACAGGCTTCTGAGTTTATAGAGACAAAGAATGACAGATATGACAGCTCAATCGCACAGGGCGGCTCAAATGTGTCCGGTGGTCAGAAACAGAGGCTTGCCATCGCAAGAGCTATTGCAAAGGATCCTCATATCTATGTGTTTGATGACAGCTTCTCAGCACTTGATATGAAGACAGATGCGCGTCTTCGTGCAGCCTTATCTGAGGTGACAGAGAATGCTTCCGTCATTATCGTGGCACAGCGTATCAGCACGATTATTCATGCTGACCAGATTCTCGTGCTCGATGACGGTAAAATCGTAGGAAAAGGCACCCATGAGGAGCTTCTTAAAAATTGCGATGTATATATGCAGATTGCACAGTCACAGCTTTCTGCAAAGGAGCTTGGACTTGATGATAAGGTGGCAGAAACTGCAACAGATAAAGCAGCAGATACTGCAACAAAAACAGCAACAGATACTTCGGCTGTATCAGGCTTAGATAATGAAAAGGAGGGCATGTAAAATGAGTGAGAACAATAACGAACAGTTCAAGATGCCTCCTAAGAGGCCAAGAGGGCCAATGGGCAGAGGCCCCGGAATGGTTACAGAGAAGGCCAAGGATTTCAAGGGCTCTACAAAGAAGCTTATAAAGTACCTTGGCAGATACTGGGCTGCTATAATTGCGGTTATGATATTTGCTGCAGTTTCGACTGTCTTCTCAGTTGCAGGACCGAAGGTCATGGGTAAAGCCACCACTGCGCTTGCCGAGGGACTTATGAACAAGATTGCAGGAACAGGCGGCATAGATTTTGATTATATTGCAAAGATTCTTTTGTTTACGCTGGCTTTATATGTGGTGAGTGCCATCTTTATGTTTGCCCAGGGGCTTATCATGACAGGCATCACGCAGAAGACCTGCTACAGGATGCGTAAGGACATCACGAGCAAAATCAACCGTATGCCGATGAAGTATTTCGAGTCAAGGACATATGGTGAGGTGCTTTCGCGTATCACAAACGATGTGGACACACTCGGACAGAGCTTGAACCAGAGTATCACACAGATTATTACATCTGTTGCCACTTTGGTCGGTACACTGGTCATGATGCTGTCTATTTCACCGCTCATGACGCTGATTTCACTCGTTATCCTGCCTGTTTCGATGATACTTATTTCGTTTGTCATAAAGCATTCACAGAAATACTTCAGACAGCAGCAGGAGTATCTGGGACACATAAACGGACAGGTCGAGGAGGTGTACGGAGGCCACCTCGTCATAAAGGCATATAATAAAGAGGCAGAGACTGTAAAGACCTTTAAGGAGGCCAACAATGTGCTCTACAAATCCGCTTGGAAATCACAGTTCCTCTCAGGACTTATGATGCCTATCATGCAGTTTGTAGGAAACTTAGGATATGCGGGAGTAGCCATCTCAGGTGGTATACTTGCCATAAAGAATGTCATCACAATCGGTGATATCCAGGCATTTATACAGTATGTGAAGAATTTCACACAGCCAATCCAGCAGATAGCACAGGTGGCAAACCAGCTTCAGTCGATGGCGGCTGCATCTGAGCGTGTATTTGAGTTCCTCGAGGAGGAGGAAGAGGATATAACAGTGGAAAATCCTGTTAAGCCAGACCATATCGAGGGAAGTGTAGAGTTTTCGCATGTACACTTTGGTTATAATCCTGACCAGATCATCATCAATGATTTTTCTGCAAAGGTAAAGCCGGGACAGCAGGTTGCTATCGTTGGACCGACAGGAGCGGGAAAGACTACCATGGTCAAGCTTCTTATGAGATTTTATGATGTAAGCTCAGGTGCCATTCTTGTAGACGGACATGATATCAGGGATTACAACAGAGCCGATCTGCGAGATGCATTCGGAATGGTATTGCAGGACACATGGCTCTTTAAGGGCACCATTATGGAAAATATCCGCTACGGTCGTCTGGATGCCACAGATGAGGAGGTCATCGCGGCAGCAAAGGCAGCACATGCGCATCACTTTATCCAGACATTGCCGGGTGGCTACGATATGGAGCTCAACGAGGATGCATCCAATGTGTCACAGGGACAAAAGCAGCTTTTGACAATAGCAAGAGCCATTCTTGCAGACAATCCAATCCTTATCCTTGATGAGGCCACATCCTCTGTCGATACACGTACAGAAATCCGTATCCAGAAGGCACTCGACAATCTGATGAAGGGCAGAACAAGCTTTGTCATCGCCCACAGGCTGTCTACTATCAAGAATGCCGATATGATTCTTGTCATGAAGGACGGAGACATTATCGAGCAGGGTACACACGATGAGCTTCTTGCAAAGAACGGATTTTACGCAGAGCTGTATAACTCTCAGTTTGAAGAATAGAGAAAGCACGGGTATCGTGCAGTTTTGCGAATATGCGTGGGCTGAATGGTTACATAAAATTAAAAAAAAAATACGCTCTCGACAAAATTCGACAAAATGTGTTATCATAAAAGCATACAATTTGTTTTGACATGACAGTAATTGGCGGCATAGGAGAGTTTGATGAGCACTTTAAATGTCGCAGTAGCAGACGAAAAGAAAAACATGCAGAGTTTATTAAAGGGCATGGAGTTTTTAGGAACAGCAAGAAGTAGTGATGAAGCATACAGCATGATAAACGGTAATGCCGGTTCTGATGTGGTACTTGTGTATGTAAAGAGAGCATCCGGTGACACTGAGCCACTTGATGATACATATATGGAGAAAAAATCCCTTGAGACACAGGTGACGGATATCATTCATGAGATAGGTGTTCCGGCTCATATAAAGGGATATCAGTATCTTAGGACTGCGATAGTGATGTGCGTTGAGGATATGGAAATGCTTAGCTCTATCACAAAGCTTTTGTATCCCACTATTGCAAAGAAGTACAAGACTACCTCAAGCAGGGTGGAGAGAGCCATAAGGCATGCTATCGAGGTGGCATGGAGCAGAGGCAGGATGGATACGATAGACTCCATGTTTGGATACACTGTAAACTATGGTAAGGGCAAGCCTACCAATTCGGAGTTTATTGCCCTGATTACAGACAAAATACGTCTAGGAATGTAAAAATCGTCATTATAGACAAATAAAACCACGTTTTGATAAATTTACTAGGCAAAATGTACTCCCGCGTGATATAATATAGTATACATTCTATTGGTTTCAGGATGTATACTATATTTTTTATCAGATTAATCGTTGTTTAAATAACTGTAATCTGGGGGAGGTTTCAGCATGGACAAAATTAAAATATTAATGGCCGCATCAGAGGCAATACCTTATATGAAGACAGGTGGACTAGCTGACGTAGTGGGATCTTTACCAAAATATTTTGACAAGGACAGATATGACGTGAGAGTTATACTTCCGAAGTACAAATGTATGGATGATAAATTACTGCCACAGCTTAAGTTCGTCTGTCATTTTTATGTTAATCTCAACTGGCGCAGGCAGTATGTGGGGATTTTTACATCGCAGTATGATGGTGTGACATATTATTTTGTGGACAATGAGTTTTACTTTGCAGGGGATAAGCCATACAACAATATATACGAGGATGTGGAGAAGTTTGCTTTCTTTTCAAAGGCGGTGCTTGAGGCTTTGCCGGTTATAGATTTTGCCCCGGATGTGATACATTGTAATGACTGGCAGACAGGACTCTTGCCGGTTTTTCTAAAGACAGTGTACGGCTCAGACAATTTCTATGCCGGTATCAAGACAGTCTTTACCATTCACAATATGAAGTTTCAAGGGCGCTGGAAGATTAAAGAGGTGGCTGATGTTACAGGACTTCCGGAGCATATTTTTAATTCAGGGGAGCTGGAGTTCTATGGTGAGGCTAATTATTTAAAGGGCGGCATAGTATATGCAGATGAGATTACGACTGTCAGTCCGACATATGCAGATGAAATCTGTACACCTGAGGGCGGAGAGGGCCTGGATGGCCTGATGCTTGAGCGGCGCAGGCATTTGAGAGGCATTGTAAACGGTATAGATTATGATGTCTTTAATCCTATGAAGGATACATATCTGGATAAGCATTTTTCTGTAAGGGAATTGAGTGGAAAGGTCGTTAATAAGCGTCAGCTGCAGGAGAAGTATGGTCTGGCTGTGGATAAGGATGTCATGCTGATTGGAATGGTTTCGCGTCTGACAAATCAGAAGGGCTTTGATCTGGTGGCATATGTGATGGAGGAGATGCTTTCCACCATGAATGTACAGTTTATAGTGCAGGGCACAGGAGAGCAGCAGTACGAGGAGATGTTTAATTATTTCCATGGCAGGTATCCGCAGAAGCTTGGAGTATATATCGGTTACTCAGAGGAAAATGCACATGAGATATATGCAGGCTGTGACGCATTTCTCATGCCGTCTCTTTTTGAGCCGTGCGGCTTGAGCCAGCTCATGTCTATGCGATATGGTACGCTGCCTATAGTCAGGGAGACAGGTGGTCTTAAGGACACTGTAGTGCCGTACAATGAGTACGAGAATACGGGCGATGGCTTTTCCTTTGCTAATTATAATGCGCATGATATGCTGCATGTCATCAAATATGCTCTTGATGTGTTTGAAAACCATAAGGACAGATGGCAGGAGATGATGCAGCGCGCCATGAGGCATGATTTCTCATGGAAGGCATCTGCGAAAGAGTATGAGAAGCTTTACGACATGCTGCTTGGCAACTAGTACATCGCTCTGCAAATAACAGGCCAATAATTTTCATGAATTTCCAAATATGTTCTTAGAAAGTAAAATACCGGATACATATCTATGATATGATATCCGGTATTTTGTGTTATCGGGTTATATGATTATCAGTAGACAGTGTCTGTTTTACTATCGTATATGTAGTACCTCTCGCCGAGTACTTCCTCGTCGCGTACCTCTGTAGAGTTTACCTCACAGATGAATTCGCTTAGGTTGCAGACATCTATATCGCTATCCAGCGGCATTACCAGAAATTCATGGATACTGCTTGGTATGAGCAGCATATTGCCGCCGAGCTTTTTTGCCAGCGAGCTTAGCACACCCGGGTAGAGTATGGCGGATGCGCCGTTTGTCTGCCTGCTGTTTGTAAGGATATACATAGGCAGGCTGTCAAAATCACAGACTGCGCGCATCTGATTGGCATAGCCCGGACATTTTTTGGCAAGAAACTCTGCCATGTTGATTATTGAGCATGGAAGTATCCTTGGTGTATTTTGCATTGAGGCGCGGATTAGTGTTTCTGTATCTATGCCCCAGCGTGACAGAAGCGCATCTGTGACTGTAATGGTGCCAAATTCAGGCAGTTGCGCTCCTACATATACTTCAAATATGATGGCAAAATCCAGATATTTGATATAGGGCACGTCCTTTAGCTGCTTTTGGTTTTTGTCGTAGCTTATGAGCTGGAAAATTATTTTCTCCTTTACCTTGGAAAAATCATCACAGAAGCTTATGTCAAAATCTTCAGTTGGCTTGAAATCATTGTAGGTGGATAAAATTGCATCGAGAATAGAATCAATGGATACACCATCAAGATACCAATGGTAGTAAGGATTGAGATAAATAGTCGGTGCTATATTGAATTTGGGATTGATAATCACCAATCCGTCGTAGATCATCCCGTTGTTCTTTTTGACAGGATGGATGGTAAGCTTGAAATTATTGTCAAGTCTTGCGGTTATTTCTGTTTCTATAGTATGTAAAAACTCCGTGTATTTCATGAATCTCCTTGCGGAGCATAAAAATATCGGATCTCGTGGAAAAGTAAAACCCACGAAGCAGGGCGCTTCGTGGGTTTTACTCTATCATTGTTTGTTGAAGTTTGCAATATGTATTTTTGTACAATTTTTAGACTTCATTTTTGTGACATCATACAAAATATAGCTGCGCAATTCATTTTTAATCCGATTTAAGCCTCTGCCACAGTGTGTTGTAAAGAGTTGCGTCATCATCATTTAAAGCTCTGTATACTTCACAGTTTTTGAGCATATCGGAAGGCGGATTAATCGCCTCATTTTCCTTCGTTTCTGCATCCTGGTTGTCGATGACAGACTGGATAGGTGATGCATAGTATACATATTCAAAGTTGAGTTGTGCCGGCTCATCACTGCAGATATAATTCAAAAATTCCTGTGCGCCCTCTTTATTCTTGCATGTCTTTGGAATAAACCATGAGTCAATCCAGAGGTTTGAGCCCTCCTTTGGCACGATATAGTCCAGGTTGTCATTTTCAGCCATGGCGGCAGCTGCCTCACCGGAGTAGCACACTGCGATTGCTGCATTTTCAGCAACCATCTCATCACAGGTTTCATCCACGTAGTAGGCGAGCACATCACTGCTTTGTTTGTTTAGTATATCAAATGCTTCATCGAGCTTTGTTGTGTCTGTCTCGTTTATCGAGTAGCCAAGTGTGCGAAGGGCGGGAGTAAAGGCATCACGGACAGAATTAATCATAATCATGTTGTCCTTGTATTTGCCGTTCCACAGGCAGTCCCAGGTATTTAGGTCTGATGCATCAGCCAGCTTTTTATTGTATAGTATGCCGAGTGTGCCGTAGAAATAAGGCACAGTATACTCATGTGTCGGGTCAAAGGATGCGGACATGTCGATTATATCCTGATTTACATTTTGATAGTTTGGCATTGAGCTGTAGTCTATCTTGTTGACCTCACCCTCACTTATGAGCTTCTCTATGATGTAGTCAGAGGTGCAGATGACATCGTAATCGATGGCACCGGACTTGTACTTTGTGTACATCTCCTCAGGCTCCTCGTATTCCTCGTATTTAATGGTGATTCCGGTTTCCTGCTCGAAGCTGTCGATTACTGATTCATCGATGTATTTACCGTAGTTTAGCACTGTTATGGCATTGTCATTGTTCGTGCCTCCGGCGCTTATCGTAAATACCGAAAAGCAGCCGATTACGAGTACTGCAACAATTGCGATGCTCACACTACGCTTTACGATGCGCAGCTTTTTAGCCCTTGCAGGCTTCTTTGAGGCGCTGACAGGTATCCGGTTTGAGTTGATGTTTACTACAACCAAAAGCAGCAGCACTGTGAAGAAAAGTATGGTTGACAGAGCATACAGCTCCGGCTTTACACCCTTTTTCAGCTCTGTGTAGAGCATGGTTGAGAGTGTGTTTACTCCGGCACCCTTCGTAAAGTAGGTGATGGAGAAGTCATCGAGTGACATTGTGACCGCCATCATAAAGCCGGAGAACACTCCGGGGCTTATTTCAGGCCAGGTGACCTTGAAAAATGCATATAGAGGTGATGCGCCCAGGTCAAGTGCGGCCTCATAGGTGTATTTGTTGGTCTGCTTGAGCTTTGGAAGCACATTGAGTATCACATAAGGGATATTGAACGTGATGTGTGCGATAAGCACTGTCACAAAGCCCAGATTCATGAATTTTACAAACAAAAGCATCATTGAGATACCGGTCACGATATCTGCATTGAGCATCGGGATGTTTGTAGCGCCCAGATAGATTGTCTGGTTACGTTTCTTCATGGCACTTATACCCATGGCTGCGAGAGTTCCTATTATTGTAGAAATCACAGCTGCAAGCAGCGTAATCTGCAGTGTTGTAGAAAATGCCGACATAATCCGCTCGCTCTGAAAGCACTTTATGTACCAGTCGAGCGTGAAGCCTCCCCATTTAACCTTGGATTTGGAGTTGTTGAAGGAGAGTACTATTAATACAACGATAGGTAGATACAGAAACAAAAAAATCAGTCCCATATATACCCTGGATGCTATTTTTTTTACCATAATGCGCTCTGGTCTCCTTCCTTATCAAACAGATTGACGAGTGCCATGCTGATTAATACGAATACCATGAGCACGAGTGAGAGACCGCTTCCTGCGCCCCACTGCGAGCCATGGACGAAATCCTGTTCTATGATATTTCCGATGAGCAGGACCTTGCCGCCACCGAGTATCTGTGAGATGGCAAAGGATGTGAGTGATGGCACGAAAACCATTACGATTCCGCTTATGACACCGGAAACTGTAAGTGGCAGTATAATCTTGAAAAGTATTGTGACTTTGTTTGCACCGAGGTCAAGAGCCGCCTCAATCCAGTCGTTTTTGATTCTGGTCATGGAGTTGTATATAGGCAGCAGCATGAATGGCAGAAAGTCATAGACCATGCCAAGCACGACTGCTCCGGAGGTATTCATGATGTTGAAGCCCGGCAGTCCGAGAGTGGTGAGTATCGAGTTGATGACACCGTTTTTGGACAAAAGCTGCTTCCATGCGAGTATTCGAAGCATAAAGTTCATCCACATAGGAAGCATGAAAACAAATACCACAAAGCTTTGGTTTTTAATCTTCAAGCCGTTTAAAATCATCGCAAGCGGATAGGACAGCACCAGGCATATTATGGTGCATATGATTCCAAGCCGTAGGGATAAAAGCAGTGCCTTGATATTGGTGTGCTGCGCTATTGCAGCCACATATTCAAATGTGAAGCCTCCGTCAGAGCCTTTAAATGCATAGTACACAATCATGAAAAGCGGAAGTATGATAAATCCGATAATCCATATGAGGTACGGCCCTGCGAGCAGCTGTTTCTTTATTTTAGACATCTATCTCCACCGCCTTTTCATCTGAGGACTCAGGCTTGTGCATTACCTGGATATTAAATGGAATCACCTTGATACCCACATGACTGCCGACCTCTACATATTTGGTGGTGTGTACCATCCAGTCGTAGCCGTTTGCCTTTACCTCAAGCTCATAGTGCACTCCCTTGAAGATATTTGACACGACATCGCCCTGCATGTAGCCGTCCTCCGCAGGCACCAGCTCCACATCCTCCGGGCGGATGACTATATCGACAGGCGTGTTCTCACCAAAGCCCTCGTCCACACAAGGCATCTTTACACCGAGTATCTCGACAAGCTTATCCTTTATCATAACACCGTCGATTATATTACTGTGCCCGATAAAATCAGCGACAAAGGCATTTTCAGGCTCATTGTAAATGTCCTCCGGTGTGCCAATCTGCTGGATATAGCCCTGATTCATGACTACGATGGTGTCAGACATGGTAAGCGCCTCCTCCTGGTCGTGTGTGACGTAGACGAAGGTGATACCGAGCTCATTTTTGAAGCGGATAAGTTCATACTGCATGCTCTGGCGCAGCTTTAAGTCGAGAGCGCCAAGCGGCTCGTCTAACAGCAGTACCTTAGGCTCGTTTACAATAGCTCTTGCAATAGCGATACGCTGCTGCTGGCCTCCGCTAAGAGAATCCACAGAGCGGTTTTCAAAGCCGTCGAGATTGACGAGCTTTAATGCATACTTTATTTTGTCATCAATGTAAGCCTTGCTTTTTTTCTTTATTTTAAGACCAAACGCGATGTTTTCAGCTATTGTCATATGAGGGAAAAGAGAGTATTTCTGGAAAACAGTGTTCAGATTTCTCTCGTTTGCAGGCACATTTGTGATGTCCTTTGAATCAAACATGATTTTTCCCTTGTCCGGTGTCTCAAAGCCACCGAGCATGCGAAGTGTGGTGGTCTTTCCGCAGCCTGATGGTCCAAGCAGCGTCAGAAACTCGTTCTCCCTGATGTATAGATTTAAATCGTCGAGTACAACATTGCCGTTGTATGACTTTGTGATATCGATAAAATCAATTAATTTCTTTCCCATGGTGTAAACCTTTCTCATGTAATTATAGTATTGGTAGGAACTGTATGTTTATAATTTGCTGCTGTACACACTAAAAATGTGGCCGGCAGTAATTACAGTCCTATAAAAGAGCTTATGCAGTGGAAGCGTCAGAAGCTTGGAGGATTGCTGACCCATATGAGCATGGCATCCTTTGAAGACTTATTTTCAATAAAATGCTTCTTACCGGCTTTAAAATAAAAGGACTCACCGGCCTTTACGGTGTGCACTTTGCCACCATAGCAAAGCTTCACTGTGCCCTTTATCACATATCCAAACTCCTCACACTCCTGAGGCAGATATATTTCAGAACTGCCACCCGGATGAAGAGTGAGCCTGACAGGCTCCATGGAGCGGGTCTGTGCGTTTGGAATGATCCATTCCACCTTGCTGTTTTTTTCCTCGTCAATTTTCTCGAAATAGTCGTTTGCCTTGTATACAATCTGCTCAGGTTCCGAATCCGTAAAAAACTCCGCCGGTGTCATACCCAGGCACTGGATGATATCAAGCAGGGTGCCGACTGACGGTGAATTCTGATTTCGCTCGAGCTGGGAGATAAATCCCTTCGTCAGCTCAGCCCTGTCAGCAAGCTCCTGCTGGGTAAGTCCGTACTGGATACGAAGCTCCTTCATACGATGTCCGATATCCATGTTTACTTCCCTTTCTAATACATTTTATGTTATATTTACTGTAGGTTTAATAATAGATTTTTTGTTTACTAAAAATAAACCAACGAGATAATTTTAATATATTTTTTATAAATGTCAAGGGGATTTTTTGTAATAAAAAAACACCTCATTCAGTTTTGAATGAGGTGTTTTTTATGTATGAAGCCGATAACCGGGATCGAACCGGTGGCCTACGCATTACGAGTGCGTCGCTCTACCTACTGAGCCATATCGGCAAGCTATATTATAGTATCAGATATAAGAGTGTATGTCAAATCAAAATTTTGAGGTGAAATTTTTAGAGAGATAATTATAGAAAGGTATTGACATTAAAATGTATATAGTGTATATATAACGCATAAACAGTTAATAAATACAGTACGGAGGTAGCATATGAAGCTGATGCAAAATTCAGGAGTGCCCATCTATCAGCAGATAGCGGACAGCTTCAAGACAGATATTTTGGCCGGCAGGTATGAGCAGGGGGAGTTCCTTCCGTCTATAAGAGGGCTGGCAAAGGACTTGAAAATCAGTGTGATAACCACGATGAAGGCTTATGAGCAGCTTGCAGATGAGGGACTCATCACAGCGGCGCAGGGCAAGGGCTTTTATGTCAATGCACAGGACAGTGAGATGATAAAGGAACAGCACCTGCGCAAGGTGGAGGAGTCGCTGACAGACGCGATAGCCGCAGCTGAGGTGGCCGGAATCTCTAACGACGAGCTTAAGGGAATGCTTGAGGCGTTGCTTGATGTAGAATGACAGGAGTGGATTGGTTATGATTATGGATAGCTATAAACAATGAAAAATTTAAGTAAGAATTAGTTCATATTTAAATAATGATATGAAAACGAGTCAGGAGGAATGAAAATGACAACAAAGAATGCAACTGAGGCAGCAAAAATCACAAAGAAGCTTAAAAACTTTACACTGGATGTGGAGAATTTCGCAATACCACAGGGCTTTGCCACAGCCTTAATCGGAGAAAATGGAGCAGGAAAGACAACACTTTTAAATATATTAGCAGGAATCAGGCTTGACTATAAAGGTGAAATCACTTATTTCGGACAGTATTCTGATAAACAGAAGGAAAACTCGGGAGATATTAAAAACCGCATAGGCTACACAGGACCGGGCAAATATTATCTGCCACAGTGGACAGTTAAGGATATTGAGGAAATCAGCAAGCTGATGTTTGATGATTTTTCCGCAGAAGATTTTCACAGATATTGTGAGGAGCTTGCAATATTTTCACATGGCAGCATTGATATGAAGAAAGCCAACAGCTCATTTTCGGATGGTATGAAGATGAAGCTCATGCTGGCAGGAGTCATGGCGCGAAAGACAGACCTTCTTTTGCTGGATGAGCCGGCATCGCCGCTTGATCCGCTGATGAGAGATAAGCTGTGCCAGATGATTGGCGAGTATATCCATGAGGGCAACGGTAAGCGCAGTGTATTTTTCTCTACGCACAATATCTCAGATATGGAAAATATCACCGATTATGCCATTATAATGGAAAACGGACAGATTGTGGAGCAGGGCTTTGTTGAGGATTTGAAGGAAAAATACATCCTGATTAAAGGAGATGCAGCAGATACAGAGGCTGCCGGTAAGGTGCTGTATTCAATGACCAAAAATCCGTATGGCTTTGAGGGCATATGCTTGGCGGAAAACATAGATAAGCTTGCAGGACTTAATGTGACAAAGGAGATTCCGACACTTTACCAGATAAGCGTTGCTGTCATGAAAAATAACACAAAGATTGTGATGCGCTAGTGCGAGGTAAGGTGTTATGGAAAATAAGTCAGGAAGTATGAATGAAAAAATGTTTTCAAAGGAACATGATACTGAAAGAACAATTAATAAAAAAGATAACAAAGCAAAGAATGAAGTTCTAACATACATCAGGGATTACCGTGTTATGACTAATCTCAAGTATCGGCTTATAACAAATATACTGATTCCGGTTTTAGCAATTTTTACATCAATGCTAATTTCCTGTTCAAAAACAGTCTGGGCATGGATAGGAGTTATAGTAATTGTTTATGATTTTTATATGATGTGCGAGGTGGTGCAGGACTATTTCTGCTTCGGCTGTATGTGCAAGAAGAATGCATTTGGCATGCATTTTTTAAAGACAGGTTTTAACGGAGTAAGATACTTTCAGAATGCAGTTCTTGTGGATATACTTATAAGACCGCTGCGTATTGGAATTACAATACTCATTGCTTCAATGCCGTTTATTAAATTTGGAGTTAATATTTGGTCGATATTTGACATTATTATGATATCTTCAATTGTTTCGGTTGGCTCATTAAATATATTCAGATACATGGATCTGGGAATGTATATTTATCTGCTGGCGCTTATAGTTATCTTCCCGGCAATTGCGGGTAGTATAGCTGTTTTGATTTATGGCGCAAAAATTTGGTTTATCGCACCTGTGTTAGCAGTGGTGCTTGTAGGAGTGATAGCAGCGACATATTATCATATGAAGGTGCGTATCCGCAGATCATATGTTGATGTGTAGAGGCATTTTAAATTGGAAGTATACTTGAAAAGGAGAAATATTATGCTGAAAGATATTAAATTAGGATTTAAATTATTGAGATATGGCTACAAACTGAAGTTGAATGTGATCATGCTTGTATTCCTTACAGTAATCGGAATTGCATCCGATATAATGAGCAAAGGAACTACAATCATAGGCGGGATATACTTTATGATGAGTGGTATGTTCACATTCCAGCTCATCATGTCGATGGATGTATCAGAGCTTATCCAGTCCACATCACTGAAAAAGAAGCTGCAGATATACATTCCGGTGATGTCAAGCACGGTAATCAATCTTGTTATTTTTACATTTCTGGTGGTAGAAAGAGTCATTCTGATACAGTATGGAGTGGCAGATAAGACGCAGCTTATCTACACACTTTTTACGATTGATGTTGTACTGCTGATAGTATATCTGTACACAAGCATATGCTATAAGTATTATGTACTTGGCTTTATCGCATTCATGGTTTTGTTTATGGGCGTTTTTACTGTGCTTTCAGGAGCAGCGTTTGTGCCGGTTTCTAATGCTGTTTTTAAGCTTGGACTCCCGGTGGTGGCATTGCTAGGCTATATTGCTATTTTTGCAGGTGGAGCGCTTGAGATATTGATAGGAGAGTTGCTTTACAAGAAGCCTTTGTCAGAATTCGCATTCAGGGGATTTTTCCGTGATGCAAAGTAGTGATGTTACTGTTCCCACATAACAGTGTGACAAACAACATAGTGATTTCAAAAAATAAGAAATATTTGTGTAAAAATATTGAAAAATTGATTGCTTTGTAGTATGTTATCATTGTCGGTGCAAAGCCGGCAATGAGACTAATTAACATATTATCAGGAGAAAAATATATTAAATGGATAGTGACAGTTATAGTAAACAACAGTTAGACGACTTGTTTATGGATATGATTGCCTACTATGATGGCGATCCAAAGAGAATCCAGCATTTCACCAAGGTGCACAGCTATGCAAGGCTTATCGGTATAGGAGAGGAGCTTGATGATGCCTCGCTCTTTATACTTGAGGCAGCGGCTTACACACACGATATCGGCATACGTGTGGCGGAGGAGAAGTATGGCAGGTGCGATGGAAAGCTTCAGGAGCAGGAGGGACCGATAATCGCCCAGAAGATGCTCTCACAGCTTGGCTTTGAGAATTACATAGTTGAAAGAATTTGTTTTCTCATAGGTCACCATCACACATATGACAATATAGATGGTCTTGATTATCAGATACTCGTTGAGGCTGATTTCCTTGTAAATCTGTATGAGGATGATGCGGGAAACCGTGCAATCGACAAGGCATACAAGCGCATATTCAAGACTGAAACAGGAAAAAAGATTTTTAGACTAATGTTCGGATATGAAGAAGAGGATTAGTATGAGCCGGGCCGGGAGGAGACTTCCGGCCCTTGTTCGTATTATGCAGCTTATATCAGAAATAGTAATTAATCAGAATAGTAAATATGCAGAAAAGAAAGAAATAATATAATATGGCAAACAAAATAAATTATCAAAAATTAATGGAAGATTTAATAAAAGAAAATTGCATGGACAATAACTGCACTCCACGTCTTTTGCTTCATAGCTGCTGTGGACCGTGCAGCACATACTGCATACAGACGCTCTCGGAGTATTTTAAGGTGACGGTATTTTATTACAATCCAAACATTTACCCGCCGGAGGAGTATCAAATGAGAGCACAGGAGCAGAAGCGCTTTATAGATGAGTTTCCGGTGAAAAATCCGGTTCACTTTGTGGAGGGTGTGTACGACACCAAGCGCTTTTACGATATGGCACGCGGCATGGAGGCTGTGCCTGAGGGCGGGGAGAGGTGCTTTAAGTGCTACAGGCTGCGTCTTGAGGAGAGTGCACAGTATGCAAGGGAGCATGGCTTTGATTTTTTTACTACGACACTTTCCATCAGCCCGTTGAAGAATGCCGAAAAGCTCAATGAGATAGGAAAAGACTTAGAAAGCCAATATGGAGTGCGATATCTTTTCTCTGATTTTAAGAAGAAAGAGGGCTATAAAAAGTCCACGGAGATATCAAAGCAGTATGATATGTACAGGCAGTACTACTGCGGCTGTGTATTTTCCAAGGAGCAGCGTGACAGAGAGATTGCAGCACGTGGGTGAAAATGTGGTTGCGTGACAGCAAAAATTATTATATAATTTAGCACAGTAAAGCGGCTGTTTAGAGCAGGCGGCGGTATCACATCTTATTTTTATACAATACATTGTGATACATGAAAATAAATCATCATTTAATAATCAAGGAGGAATCTCATGGCACAGTTATGGGGAGGACGTTTCACAAAGGAGACAGATCAGCTCGTTTATAATTTCAATGCGTCCATTTCATTTGATCAGAAGTTTTATAAAGAGGATATAGAGGGCAGCATCGCCCATGTCACGATGCTTGGAAAGCAGGGCATCATCTCACAGGCAGAGAGCAATGATATAGTGGCTTGCCTAAAGCAGATACTTAAGGAGGTAGAGTCAGGGGAGCTTGAAATCAGCTCAAAGTATGAGGATATCCACAGCTTCGTTGAGGCTACACTCATAGACAGGCTTGGTGACACAGGAAAGAAGCTTCACACAGGCCGAAGCAGAAACGACCAGGTAGCTCTTGACATGCGTCTTTTCACAAGAAAGACGGTGAAGGAGACTGATAATGAGCTTAAGGAGCTTTTAGCTGTTATCCTTAAGATTATGAAGGATAACACACAGACTATCATGCCGGGCTTTACACATCTGCAGAAGGCCCAGCCAATCACTCTGGCTCACCATATGGGAGCATATTTTGAGATGTTTAAGAGAGACAGATCAAGACTGTGCGATATATATAAGAGAATGAACTATTGTCCGCTTGGCTCAGGAGCACTCGCAGGCACTACATATCCGCTTGATAGGGACTATACAGCGCAGCTTCTGGATTTTTACGGACCGACACTTAACAGTATGGATGGTGTGTCAGACAGAGATTATCTGATTGAGTTTTTATCGGCTCTTTCAACTATCATGATGCATCTGTCACGTTTTTCTGAGGAAATTATCATATGGAATTCAAACGAGTACCAGTTTGTTGAGATTGACGATGCGTACAGCACAGGAAGCTCAATCATGCCACAGAAGAAAAATCCTGATATAGCAGAGCTTGTCAGAGGAAAGACAGGCCGTGTATACGGTGCGCTCATGTCGCTTCTCACCACCATGAAGGGTATTCCGCTTGCGTACAACAAGGATATGCAGGAAGATAAGGAGCTGGCATTTGATGCATTCGACACTGCAAAGGGTTGTATCGCACTTTTTACGGGAATGATTGATACAATGAAGTTTAACAAGGACGTGATGAGAAAGAGTGCAAACAATGGCTTTACAAATGCCACAGATGCAGCTGATTATCTCGTTAAAAAGGGTGTACCGTTTAGGGATGCACATGGCATTGTAGGAAGAATAGTGCTTTACTGCATCGACAAGGGCATTGCAATCGACGATATGAGCATCGACGAGCTCAAGGCTATCTCTCCGGTATTTGAGGAGGATGTATTTGATGCCATTTCAATGGAGACCTGTGTCAGCACAAGGTGTACAGTTGGAGCACCATCAAAGACATCAATGGACAAGGTAATTGCCGTTTACGACGAGTATATGAAGTCAAATTGGCAGGATGAAGTGTAGTTTTTGTGCATATTTTATAAAAAACAGGGAGAAAAATTATTAATTTAATATAGTTTTTTCCTTGTTTTTCATTAGAGTTTCAAGTAATATATTTCCTATAAAGACAGTTGTACGCGACAGACGGACAAACAAAACATGATTTTAATGTCAAAGTATAGTGTATGACATGGTCGAAGAAAATCTAGAAGATAGGGAGATTAGAGTAATGAGTGAAAAGCTTAAAGTAGGTATCCTCGGTGGAACAGGAATGGTAGGACAGAGATTTATTTCTCTTTTAGAGAATCATCCATGGTTCGAGGTAACAACAATTGCAGCCAGCCCAAGAAGTGCAGGCAAGACATACGAGGACGCCGTTGGTGATAGATGGAAAATGGACACACCAATGCCTGAGGCAGTTAAGAAAATCATCGTAAAGAACGTCAATGAGGTGGAAGAGGTTGCTTCACAGGTTGACTTCGTATTCTCAGCCGTTGATATGTCAAAGGACGAGATCAAGAAGATCGAGGAGGACTACGCAAAGACAGAGACTCCTGTAGTTTCAAACAATAGTGCCCACAGATGGACACCTGATGTGCCAATGGTTGTACCTGAAATCAACCCACAGCACATGGAGGTTATCAAATATCAGAAGGAGCGTCTCGGTACAAAGAGAGGTTTCGTAGCAGTAAAGCCAAACTGCTCAATCCAGTCATATGCTCCGGTTCTTACAGCATGGAAAGAGTTTGAGCCATATGAGGTTGTTGCTACAACATATCAGGCAATCTCAGGTGCCGGAAAGACATTCAAGGACTGGCCTGAGATGGTTGGAAACATCATTCCATTCATCGGTGGAGAGGAAGAGAAATCTGAGAAAGAGCCACTTCGTCTCTGGGGATATGTGGATGATGAGAAGAAGCAGATTGTTCCTGCAGAGTCACCGGTTATCACATGCCAGTGTATCCGTGTCCCTGTATTAAACGGTCATACAGCAGCTGTATTTGTCAAGTTCAAAAAGAACCCTACAAAAGAGCAGCTCATTGAGGCACTCGAGAAGTTCAGCGGAGTACCACAGGAGCTTGGGCTTCCAAGCGCACCAAAGCAGTTTATCAGATACTGTGAAGAGGATAATCGTCCTCAGGTCGCACTTGATGTGGATTATGAGCATGGTATGGGAATCAATGTCGGACGTCTCAGAGAGGATACAGTCTATGACTGGAAGTTCGTCGGACTCTCACACAACACAGTACGTGGTGCAGCCGGTGGAGCAGTGCTTTGTGCAGAGCTTCTTAAGGCACAGGGGTACATCACAAAGAAGTAGAGTTGGCAAAAGATTCAATTTTTATTAGGAGGGCGGATTTTCCGTTTGTGGGCTGTGGGCACCGGTGTAGCACACAGTAGTATTCCTCAGAAGAAATATGAAGTCAGCCACGGGATTTTTTACGGATAGGTTATGGCAGTTTGCAAGTCTAAATTGTCATTTGACCTATTGGAAACCCGTGGCAGTTCATATTTTTCTTCGGAACATACTGTGTACTCTCCGGTGAAGGTAGTGTATTGAACGGAAAATCCTCACTCTGTGATTTTAATTTGCAAAAGTCGAGTCCCTTAAAAGGGACTCTCAGACTGTAGACAAAGTGCTCCGAGAAATTATGTTTCTCGGAGCCTTTTTCTCG
>ERZ791903.97-NODE-97-length-137525-cov-10.606561_pt1 | contig 137525 bp, 91 predicted proteins | sample MGYA00510148_ERZ791903 | MGnify/ENA primary metagenome ERZ791903 (study PRJEB30046, sample SAMN00792080) | human gut metagenome | study: EMG produced TPA metagenomics assembly of the A metagenome-wide association study of gut microbiota in type 2... | reverse complement strand
CTGCAGCTTTGATGATAGCCTGCATCTGTTCCATATTGTTGAAGTTGAATGCAGGGATTGCATATCCACCCTTGATAGCCTTCGCAAACATTTCTTTTGTATTTACGAGACCCAAATCTTTGTAATTAACCATTTTGTTTAAAGTTTATTGTTAGTGAATAAAAATTCTACGCAAAAGTAGTCATTATCTTCCAAAAGTAAGAACAGGTCGGGAATAAAATATAGCCATCCACCCGTCAAAACAATTCTATTTTAAAGCTATTGGATGATTTTAACAGAATATTGTAATCTCTACGTTACAAACTCTTTTCATCTGTAGCCTTTATCAGCCACTTCTGCATACCTTCTATTATATAACAAAAAGACCGGAAAGCAAGTTTAGCTTCCCGGTCTTCGTTTACACATTATTATATATTACTTTTTCAAATAAATAATAGTAGGCAAATGGTCACTATAGCCATTCAGCCAGACACGTCCGCCGTGTGTGCGCAAGGGAGAACCTTTATACTTGCCATCCTGCTGAAAGAGATATTCACGGATAAAGACTTCATTATGATCGTACTTCAAACCTTTCTTGGCTTTCAGCAAAGGACGGGAGACTACAATCTGGTCGAACAAATTCCACTTGCCACGATAGAGCAATGTTCCCACACCTTTATCTTCAAGGGTTTCCCACCAGGGATTATAGAATTCCCCCTTCTTCACCTGCTTTGCATACTTGCGTGCACCCAGTGTAGCCATGCTTTCGTCCATGGGATCGTCGTTCATATCTCCCATGACTATCAGCTTCAGTTTCTTGTCCGTACGCATCAGGGAATCTGTCAATGCCCGTACTTGCTTGGCCGCATGTACACGTACCGGAGACTTAGCTCCACGGGAAGGCCAGTGATTGACGATGAAACAAACGCGTTCACCTGCCATCTGTCCGTCTACAATAAGGAAACCACGCGTCAGGTGCACAGTGTCCCCCTCAAAAGGGGTGGAAAGCACCAGTTTGGAATTGGTTACAGTGAACTGTTCCGGATCATAAAGCAAAGCGCAATCAATGCCCCGTTTATCCGGACCTTCGTAATGCACGAATTTATAGTTGGATATAGCCGGCTGGCTTACCAAATCTGTCAGTACCCGGTTGTTTTCAGCTTCGGCTACACCGATAACGGCGGGTCCTTCAGGTACGCGGTCGCGCGATACTTCACTCAGGACTTTGGCAAGGTTCTTCAACTTGGCCTCATACTTCTCAGCCGTCCATGCATAACTGCCGGAAGGCAAAAATTCAAGGTCGTTCTTACCTGCATCATGAATCGTATCAAACAGGTTCTCAAGATTATAAAACGCAACACTATACAGATCCCGCTCGTTCTGCTGGGCACCTGCCGTAGTGACGCAGAGCCATAGGGAAATTAAGAAAAGTAGCTTCTTCATGCTGAATATAAATTAAAATACCATGCAAAAATCTGAAATAAAAAGCGATAAACCTATTTTTTGAGGGAACTTTTTTCTAATTCGGAGAAATGTACTGCCTTTAAACTAAGATAGACTGCACCTTAAGCAAAAATAAATCTGAATTTATTTTGTATTATCTGCGACTTGCACTATCTTTGCGCTCTGAAAAATAAGACCATTACACTATTTATTACCAAAATAGTAACCGAATATAATAATTAAAAAAACAAATATTGAAATGAAAAAAGGTATTCATCCTGAAAATTACCGTCCGGTAGTATTCAAAGATATGTCTAATGGTGACATGTTCTTGTCTCGTTCAACCGTAAATACGAAAGAAACCATCGAGTTTGAAGGTGAAACTTATCCATTGGTAAAGATGGAAATCTCTAACACTTCTCACCCGTTCTATACTGGTAAATCTACATTGGTGGATACAGCTGGTCGCGTTGATAAGTTCATGAGCCGCTACGGTGACCGTAAGAAGAAATAAAATTGACTTCTTTTGAAGTTAAAAAAAGGGAAGACTTTCACGAAGTCTTCCCTTTTTTATTATAGGAAATTCCCTATCACTTTGTAGGGAAAAGAGCGGGAAAGAGAGAAAACTCTTTCCTATTTTTGTATCAGCAATTTTGATTGCAAGTCAATTGTACAAACCATAAACGTAATCCATATGAAACGTCTTATCACTTTCGTTATCCTCGCCGTCCTCCTCTCCACGGCAGGATTTGCTGCCAGACAGAAAGACTTGAGCGGCCCGATTGCCATAAAAGGCGAACTACAACAACAGTATGAGAATTTTCCTGCCGGCACTCCCGTAGTGATCCGCAAGGTAGTGAAAATGAAATCGGCAGAACAACCAGGCCCCGATGTTTTCTATGCAACCGAAATCAACGGTATGCAATTCGCAGTACCTTCTTCTGCCCTGAAGACCATTAAACTCTCACCCCCCGAAACCAATCAGGAGTTTTGGCAGCAAACTTATCTGAAACAACATCTGTATGAGTATTTCAGCGAACGCGGATATAACTCTAAGTTGCGCAAGGAAGTGGACGAAGAATGTCGGGATTACCTGTATAAGTTGGAAGAGATCGGCTATGAGGATGATTTCATCACTTCATACGTACAGAATATCTTTGCGAAACTGACTGCCACCGGCATAGATCCTAACCGCAGCGAACGGTTGAATGTACGTGTCATCCAGTCGCCCGAACCGGATGCTTACATGCTGCCCAACGGCACAATGCTGATTAGTACCGGTCTGCTCTGCACACTTGATTCGGAGGATGAACTTGCCGCCATTATTGCCAATGAGATGTCTCATTTCGTACTGGACCATCAGATTAATAACATCTATCGTGCTGAACGCCGTGCCAAGCGGGCAGCTTTTTGGGGAACGGTTCTTGCCGTCACTGCCGAAGTAGCCCTGGAAGTGGCATACTGGGATGACGACGATACAGCTTTAGGTGTAGGCGCTGTTGCCAGCATCGGAAGCGTTGCCGCCCTGCTGAATGTAAATGTAGTGAATCGCCTGGGAATGAATTACAAGAATAACCAGGAATACGCAGCCGACCGGGTTGCACGTGAGTTATTGGAATTCAAGGGGATGAATCCCGATGGATTGGCGTCTGCACTTTCCAAAGTCATCGGGTACTATAATATACAGCAACGCGGTCATAAGCTGCTTCGCTACGGCAGCATCGACAACCTGAAAAAGCGAATAGACAAAGCCGGCCAGGCGGAAAACCAAATCAGCCATCCTTATCTCAAAGCGACATCAGATGTAGTGACTTTCAACGCAGCCATGAATATGGCAGACCAACGGTATGAAGAAGCCGGAAGATTAATACAGAAGAATATCAATAACAATCTGGCCACCGACCATGATTACGTTATCTTAGCAAAATCACGGATGGCACTTTACAACACAGAAGAGGTAAACGAAGAATGTGCCGCCCTGCTTTGGAAAGCCAAAGAATTAGCAGGAGACAGTCCGAATCTTGACATATATAAACAGGAGATTCTATTGCTAATGCGCATGAATAAACAGGCTAAAGCCGCCGGCACATTGAAGGAATATCTGGGATTACTTTCCCGGTATCAGGAACAAGGGATGCAAGGAGAAGAGGAAGAATGGACAAGCAAAGAAATAGCCTGGGCCAATCAATTATTAGATAAGATCAACAGATTATAAAGGAAAGAATATTATAAAGTCTTTTTCACCACAGATTACACGGATTTACACAGATATTTATATTGATAATTATCATTTGCTTTTAATCTGTATAATCTGTGGTGATTTCCAACTCATCTTATTTACGGAATGGCGGACGAACCACTACTGCTTTCAGCTTACGTCCACGCATATCAATACAAATTTCCGTACCTACCTTACTATACTCCGGTTTTACATAGCCCATACCGATACCAATCTTGCGAGTGGGCGACATAGTACCTGAAGTCACTACACCAATGGCCTCACCATCTGTATTGAACAGTTCATATCCATGACGGGGAATTCCACGATCCACCATTTCAAAACCGACCAGCTTACGGACAGTACCTTCCGCTTTCTGCTTTTCAAGCATCGGGCGATTGATAAAGTTCTTACCTTCAGCAAACTTGGTAATCCATCCCAAACCGGCTTCAATAGGTGATGTCGTATCATCCAGATCATTGCCATACAGGCAGAAGCCCATTTCCAGACGAAGCGTATCGCGTGCACCCAAGCCAATCGGTTTGATACCAAATTCTTCTCCTGCCTCAAACACGGCATTCCAAATCTTCATGGCAGCTTCGGGATAGAAGTAAAGCTCAAAACCTCCTGCACCGGTATAACCGGTATTGGAAATAATCACATCTTTCTCACCGGCAAACTCACCATGCGTAAAGGTGTAATACGACAGTTCCGACAAGTTTATGCTCGTCAGTTTCTGCAAAGCAAGAATGGCTTTCGGTCCCTGCACGGCAAGTTGAGCCATGTGGTCGGAAGCATTTTCCAATTCAGCACCTTCGGTATTGTGCGAAACGCACCAGTTCCAGTCTTTTTCTATATTCGAAGCATTCACTACCAACAGGTATTTCTCCGGTTCATAATGATAAACCAGCAAGTCATCTACAATACCGCCTTCTTCGTTGGGAAAACAGGTATATTGCACCTTGCCCGGAGTCAGGGCAGCTACATTATTGGAAGTCACTTTCTGAAGAAAAGCCAATGCATTGGGGCCTTTCACCCAGAATTCTCCCATGTGGGAAACGTCGAATACACCCACAGCATTACAAACTGTGAGGTGTTCATCAATGATACCGGAATATTCTATCGGCATATTATATCCCGCAAACTCATGCATCTTAGCACCCAGCGAGATATGTTTTTCTGTAAACGGAGTGGTTTTCATGTCTTAAGGTATTAAATTATTTTATAGCAACAAGTTCGGCAATCTTCACAATGACCTTCATCGCTTTCTCCATATTCTGGATAGGAACGAATTCATATCGTCCATGGAAGTTCAGACCACCTGCAAAGATATTGGGGCAAGGCAAACCTTTGAAAGAAAGCTGTGCGCCATCCGTACCACCACGGATAGGTTTCACATTCGGTTTCACACCTACAGCCTCCATTGCAGCAAAAGCCGTATCAATGATATGCATTACCGGTTCAATCTTCTCACGCATATTATAGTATTGGTCACGGAGTTCAAGTGTTGCCGTACCTTCACCATATTCGGCATTGATTTCACTGACAAAGCGTTCTATTTTCTTCTTGCGGCTCTCGAAACGTGCACGGTCATGATCACGGATAATATAGGCCACTGTAGTCTGCTCTACATCACCGTTAAAACTGATGAGATGGTAGAAGCCTTCGTAACCTTCGGTATGTTCGGGTGTTTCATGAGCAGGCAGCATCGCACAGAAACGGTTGGCCACACGAATTGAATTAACCATCTTATTCTTGGCATAACCCGGATGCACATTGCGACCTTTGAAGGTGATTTTAGCAGATGCCGCATTGAAGTTTTCAAACTCCAACTCTCCTACTTCACCGCCATCCATTGTGTAAGCCCAGTCGCAACCGAACTTCTCTACATCGAATTTATGTGCGCCCAATCCTATTTCCTCATCCGGATTGAAACCAATACGAATCTTGCCATGCTTGATTTCAGGATGCTCTTTTAGGTACACTATCGCAGAAACGATTTCGGCAATACCTGCTTTATCATCTGCTCCCAACAATGTCTTGCCATTGGTAACGATCAGGTCTTCCCCTTTATGATCCAGCAGTTCGGGGAACTGAGACGGAGAAAGAACTACATTCTCTTCTGCACAGAGCACGATGTCAGAACCGTCATAGTTTTGAACAATACGAGGAGACACATCTTTGCCACTCATATCGGGACTGGTGTCCATGTGGGCGATAAAACCAATAGTAGGTACCGGCTTATCGATATTTGCCGGAAGTGTGGCAAACAAATAGCCATGCTCATCCAGCGTTATGTCTTCCAAACCTATAGACTCTAATTCTTCTTTCAGATATTTGGCAAATACCATTTGCCCCGGAGTACTTGGAGTCACCTCTGTCTCTTCACTGGACTGGGTGTCGAAGCTTACATACTTCAAAAAACGTTCTACTAAAGCCATAATATTTACGATTTAATAATTTTCAATTTACGATTAAGAATATGAACTACCAATTGTCTATCAACAGTAGTCAATAGTTCTGCCGTAAAGGTAGAAAAAGGGGCGTGAACTGCCAAGCAATTCACGCCCCTTTTTACAAAATGTTAGTATTTAGAGTTACTTAAAAGCAACTACTTCCATCAAAACAATGTGTACAAACCTTACATTTCGGCAATCCGATGGACTCGATGAGAGTTTCCAAGGTATTAAACTTCAAAGTTGTAAGTCCAAAGCGCTCAGCAATAATGCTGACCATCTTCTCATATTCCGGAGAACCGGTAGTGGCATATTTCTCCAGATTCTTGTCTGCATCTCCCTCCAGTTCTTCTATAACGCGACGTGTAATCAGTTCCAACGGGCTCTTGGATGCCGTGAAACCTACAAACGGACAAGCATAAATCAACGGCGGACAAGCAATGCGGATATGTACTTCTTTGGCACCATATTCATACAGTACCTTCACATTATCCCGAAGTTGCGTTCCCCTTACTATGGAGTCGTCACAGAACAATAAGCGCTTACCTTCCAGCATGGCACGGTTCGGTATGAGTTTCATCTTCGCCACCAATGAGCGCATCTCCTGCTTACTGGGAGTGAAACTGCGCGGCCATGTCGGTGTATATTTAGAAATGGCACGGTGATAAGGAACTCCTTTTCCTTCGGCATACCCCAGAGCCATACCTACACCGGAATCAGGTATACCGCAAGCACAATCGACTTCAGAATCATCGTTCTGCCCCATCTTCAAGCCACTGGTAAAACGCACTTCCTCTACATTGCGACCTTCATAGCAGGAAGTGGGAAAACCGTAATATACCCACAGGAAAGAACAAATCTGCATCTTTTCCTCCGGCTTCCGCAATTGTTCCACTCCATCGGCAGTCATACGAACGATCTCTCCCGGACCGAGATAGCGGTCTATTTCATAATCCAGATTCGGGAAACTGCTTGACTCACTGGTTGCAGCGTATGCCCCTTCTTTCCAGCCAATTACAATCGGAGTGCGTCCCCACTTGTCACGAGCCGCAATGATACTGCCATCTTCTGATAACAGCAGCATAGAGCAAGAGCCTTTGACACGGCGGTAAACATTTTCTATACCTTCTACAAAAGTTTTTCCTTGTATGATGAGTAGTGAGATAAGCTCGGTTTGATTGGTATTGCCTGAACTCAGTTCGGCGAAGTGCATATTTTTGGAAAGTAGCTCTGCTTCTATTTCTTCCAGATTCACAATTTTGGCTACTGTTACAATGGCAAAGCGTCCGAGATGGGAGTTAATGATGATGGGCTGCGGGTCTGTGTCGCTGATGATTCCTATTCCGACATTTCCTTTAAACTTATCCAGTTCGTCTTCAAACTTGGTTCGGAAATAAGTGCTCTCCAGGTTATGAATGGATCGGGCAAACATGCCCTCTTCTGCATCATACGTGGCAAGCCCGCCCCGCTTTGTTCCTAAATGTGAATTATAATCTGTACCGTAAAATAAATCCGTCACACAGCTCGCTTTGGAGACTGTCCCGAAAAATCCTCCCATAAATCCTATTATTTATTATTGATTTTAGTATTGACGGGCACAAAGGTACAAAGAAGTTTCTTCTCCACATTACTTTCCTACGAGACAATTTCTAAAAAAACTTATTTTTATGCAGGTTTCCGAACAGCAGTTTGAACGTTTTGTTTAATTCGCAGATAAAAGAAATTATATGGTTCAGGATGGAAAATCACAGGAAATAGACGAAACGGACGGGCTGCCATTTCCGCAACGAATATGGGCGGTAGTGGCCATTGGATTCGCTCTCTGCATGTCAGTGCTTGATATCAACATCAGTACTGTAATCCTCCCTACCCTCGCACATGATTTTGGAACTTCGGACTCTGTGATTACCTGGATTGTCAATGGTTATCAATTGGCTATTGTAGTGTCATTACTTTCTTTTTCTGCATTAGGCGAAATCTTCGGATATCGTAAGGTATTTCTCTCCGGAATTGCTTTATTTTGTGTGACATCACTTATATGTGCCTTATCCGATTCCTTCTGGACTCTGACAACTGCCCGTATTTTCCAGGGATTCAGTGCATCAGCCATCACCAGTGTAAATACAGCCCAACTTCGTCTTATCTATCCGAAAAAACAGATAGGACGTGGAATGGGGATTAATGCAATGGTAATTGCCATATCGGCGGCAGCAGGTCCTTCTGTTGCCAGTGGTATTTTGTCAATAGCTTCCTGGCACTGGTTATTTGCGATAAATTTGCCCTTGGGGATCATTGCCCTGATATTGGGAATCAAGTATCTGCCTGAGCAGAAAGAACTGTCCAAACGTAAGTTTGACGTTATCAGTGCGGTGGCCAATGCTATTACCTTCGGATTATTGATTTATACATTGGATGGTTTTGCACATCATGAACGCTATGATTATCTGATACTTCAATTAGTGATATTAATTGTTGTAGGTACTTACTATGTACGTCGCCAATTAGGTCAGGAATCTCCCCTACTTCCTTTGGATTTGCTAAAGATTCCCATCTTCAGGCTTTCGATACTGACATCCATCTGTTCATTCACCGCGCAAATGCTGGCTATGATTTCATTGCCTTTCTTTCTACAGAATACGTTGGGGCATAGCGAGGTGATGACCGGGTTATTATTAACTCCCTGGCCTCTTGCAACTTTATTTGCCGCACCGGTTGCCGGTTATCTGGTGGAGCGTATTCATCCGGGAATATTGGGAAGTATCGGTATGGGGATATTTTGTATCGGGCTTTACTCGCTCTCCATGCTGGATGCAGAGTCATCCATTCTTAGTATCTGCCTTCGGTTAGTCCTTTGCGGCATTGGTTTCGGACTTTTCCAGACACCGAATAATAGTACTATAATCGCATCTGCCCCGACCAAACGTTCAGGAGGAGCCAGCGGAATGATGGGAATGGCACGACTTATGGGACAGACTCTCGGAACTACGCTTGTAGCACTCCTATTCAGTTGGGTGGTAGGAAGCAAAAGTACGGAAGTATGCTTGATAACAGGGAGTGTATTTGCGCTAATTGCGGCGGTGGTGAGTAGTTTGAGGTTGTCACAAGCGTCAGTGTTGAAAGAATAAAAAAAGGCCGAAACTGAGCTTCGACCTTTTCTATATCTTATTTTAAACTACTTTTTCCAAACATAATATGGAATAAACAACCATCTCATAACCTTTATTACTGATTTGATCAATGTACAATACTCCATATAGTCAGAAATATAATCTTGAAATATTCCTTCACCGAACGATGCTCTATATATTTCATATTGTAGCATATTTTATCCGGTAGTATTTGTTCTACATATACCTTGTCCGCATCCTCAGCCTGTCCTAAAATCGTATTTTCATCTACATATTCTATAGATGCATAATCCGTAATTCCCGGGCGAACAGACAACACTCTCCGCTGTTCTTCAGTGTAGTGTTCCACATATTTACGAACCTCCGGACGCGGGCCTACCAGGCTCATATCACCTTTCAGTACATTGAATAACTGAGGTAGTTCATCTAATTTATATTTGCGGATAAAATACCCGATACGGGTAATCCGGGGATCTCGTCCGCCTACAGTTATCAGACCTTGCTTATCAGCTCCTATACGCATTGAGCGGAACTTATAGACATAAAAATCCGCCCCTCCACGTCCCACACGTAACTGTTTATAGAAACCACCACCTTTACTTTCCAGACGGATAGCAATATACAGGAAAAGGAAAACAGGAGATAAGAATAGAATGCCCAGAAAGGAAAATAAAATATCAAAAAAACGAATCATCACCTATCAACAGTCACTTTAAGGTATGCATCTTTTACAGCTTTGATTATAAAGTCCAGCTTTTCTTCATCCAACTGTGGATAAATGGGCAAGGAGATTTCACCTTTAAAATTCTCATAAGCTTGTGGATAGTTCTTTATATCATATCCCAATGAGCTGAAGAAGGAAAGCATCGGCATCGGGATAAAATGAACGTTCACGGCAACCTCGCTTTTCGCGATTTCATCAATCATACGATCACGCTGTTCCTCTGTGAAATCTTTGATACGCAATGCATAGATATGATATGAGCTTTCTTTTTCTCCATCTTCAGAAGGAGGCAAAATAGCCCAATCACAATCAGCAAATGCTTTAGAATAGGTATTGAATACTCTTTTACGTTCTTTCAGTAGTTCAGGATATTCCCGTATCTGAGCCAAACCGATAGCAGCATTTACGTCAGCCATATTTATTTTCATTCCCAGACCGACTATGTCATAACGCCAACCGCCGGCTTTGGATTTGGAAAAAGCATCTTTAGTTTGACAATTCAAACTCATCATACGCAATTCTTTGTAGAGTTCCGCATTATCAAACGGTTCGGGCAAATTCAGGCAGATGGCTCCTCCTTCGGCCGTCGTCACATTCTTTACGGCGTGAAGAGAGAAGATAGCAATATCCGTTTCGCACCCTGTACGCTGATTCTTGCTGTAATAAGCTCCCAAAGAATGGGCCGCATCATTCATAACAAGGATACGTCCCAATTTTTCCTGTACCAATGACGTCGCCTGAAACAGATTGCGTATTTCCGGTTCATTAACGAGTCTCATGATACGGTCGTAATCACAAGGGAAGCCCGCAATATCTACCGGAATAATAGCCTTGGTCCTTGGCGTAATTGCTTTTCGAATAGCATCCACAGAGATATTGAAATCCTCTCCGGAATCTACCATAACAGGCTTTGCACCTGCATGAAGGACTGCTAATGCCGTAGCACTATATGTATACGCCGGCACAATTACTTCATCTTCAGCTGTTACTCCCAACCAGCGAAGCATCATAATGGCTCCCGAAGTCCATGAGTTTACACAAAGCACTTCTTTTGCATTAGAGAATACTTTTATTTCTTCTTCCAATGCTTTTACTTTAGGACCGGAAGTTATCCAGCCGGAACGTAACGAATCAACGACTTCGTTGATAACCGCCTCGTCAATATAAGGGGGCGAAAATGGAATTTTCATGAATAATCTATAATTAAAATGTTAGTATTCCGTTTTGAATAATTAATCATTATCTAAATGCAACGACCAATAACTAATCATATTTTTTTATAAAGCGATACATTCTACGTTTTGGATAAGCAATAAATTCATAAAGCACATTAAAATTCATTGATTTGTAAAAAGCTATAGTTGACTCATTACCATAATAATCGGTAGTCAATGATAGCTGATTAATATTATCAGCCTTTAACATCTCTTCAATTGTTAATAAAAGCCTTTTGCCTAGGCCTCTTCCTTGCCCTTCTCTCTTTACTGCAATGGAATATAATTCCGCATATTCTCCTTTATCAAGCACACGACTATTGGTCTTCGTTAGATTTCTAACCAATCTGATTAGTGCCTTAGGATTGGATAAAGACAACTCTAAAGAAAGTCTAATAAAACGACCAATATTATTTTTTATCAAAGATGCATTAAAGCCTTTACACCGTTTAGTAGCTGCTGCGAAACCTATTATCTTCCCATCTTCTTCTACACAAACAACAAGTCCTTCATTACTTTCAATAAAGCACGAATAATAAAAAGACAAAAAGTTAGAACCAAGATTAGTTAAAAAAAAATCAGTAAAAGCATCACAATGAATAGTAACGATTGTGTTTACATCATTAATTAAGGCCTTTCGTACATTCAACATACTCACGATTTTATAGAACTCAAAATAATATGTACTATTTTATCAAGATTAACCTGCTTAGACAAATAATTCTGAGCATATATTTTACCATTTAGCCCCATTCGAGTTCGCTCACATTCAGGAACTTCAATCATTTTTTTTAGCAAAGCCTGAAAACCCATAAAATCATTAGATTCACAAACATAACCACATCCAGCACTCTCAATAATACTTGCAGCATCACTATCTTTATCTAAGCTAGCAATTACAGGCTTAGATGAGAACATATAAGCAGGAAGTTTAGAGGGACTGGCAGTTCTACCTACACCTGATTTGAGAGTCAATAATAGCACATCTGCCTGAGCTTGTATTTCAGGGACTTTCTCCGGTGCTACTGAAGAAAAACATATATTATTATACCCTTTAGACAATCTCAAACATTCCTCTTTTTCCGATCCATCACCTACTATAAATAGTTTGGCGCGATTAAGATTCAACGATTTAAATACTTCTATTATAAAAGGAACATTTGCTGCAGGACTAATACTTCCTACAAACATAAATATGAAATCTTCGTACTGTTTCTTATATTTTGCATTAAATATGCTATCCTCTTGCCATACTCTCACTGTTTGTACTCTATTAGCAGGCAGTTGCCTTGTCTTCTCCAAAAAAATCTTAGTTAATTCAGAAACAGATATAATTGAAGTTGCCTTTCTAAGATAATATGAATCTATCTTTTTTAAAGGATACTCCAGAATTTTTCCCATTATTCCTAATCTTGAGGTCATTGATTCAGGATAGATATCTGTTATATTAACTATTATTGGGATATTATTTTTCCGCGAAGTCCTAATTGGGATATAAGTTGCACCAAAAGGCCATGTAACCATATATATAATTAAAATATCCTCTCTATGCAATGTGATATATCGACTAACAGCTTTACCAAAACTAAAGCTCTCCTTAAAACGTCCTACAAAATTAGACTTGGGGTATACATAACTATCCAATACTATTCTCTCAATTTTTTCTTCATCAACAATCTTGCCAAACTCATATCCCAAGGGACGTGAAGGGTGTGGACAAATTACCGTAACTCTATTTGATTCCGCCAATTTTCGTGCAATATCAAACGATACTTTTGCAGAAATAACAGGCTCAGGAGGATATACAGAAGAAACCACCAATATTTTCTTCATAGCTTAATAAGCTGAATACAAATTAGAATAACTTTTCATCATTTCAAATTGCTCAACTAACATTTGTCGGTAACTTGGAACTTCATAATCTAGGCGAAGAGACTTTTCAATTGATTTATCAACTTCATTTCCATCATACGGTTTTATCACAGTATCCTTCCCCCATATCTCCTTAAACAAATTCAGCAAATCAAATTTTGATATTCCCACCCCATTGCTCAGATGAATCAAACCGACTATTCCATTATCCAGAGAAAAGTCAATGGCTTTTGCTAATTCCAAAGTGGTCACGCCACCCCATATTGCCGTCCTAAAACCATTTATTTCTCCACATTGATGCATAAACCAATGGAATAACCCTTCACCATTTTCTTTCAATTCCGGGCCAATAATAGAAGTACGAATCGTCAAATCTTTATCATTAATGATTTCGCCCAAAGCTTTACTCCGGCCATACACATCATCAGCATCACGAAAATCATCTTCTGTATAGTTTCCTTTCTTTCCCGAAAAAACACAATCTGTACTTATATGGATTAACTTGGCTCCAACTTCATCTGACAATCTTTTTAATAAATGCGGAAAATAAGCATTTATCAAAATAGCATTATCAGGATGTTCTCTAGACCCTTTGATAAGAATACCGACACAATTGATTATGATTTCCGGATGCACTCTATGAACCACATCAGCGACCGCATCACGATTTGTCACATCAACAATTATACTATCTTCAGTCAAAGGAGTACGATAAACCACATTGGAGATATCATATTTGCCTGTACTCTGAAGATAATAATAGACTACATGTCCGGCCATACCCGTGGCGCCGAACAATAAAACTTTTTTCATCTAATATTCAAATGTAAGTTTAGAATGTTTTATGCCATACCGTACGGTTAACATAATCAGTATAAGAAAGAATGATACGAACTACTTTTTTAGAAACATTGTTTGCCGCATAGTCCGGGATAGAATGAATAGCATCTGCACTCTCTGCATATTGAGACGTAACTACATCTATTGAATCCAAAATGCGATCATTATTTAATCCAGTCATTATCAATGTCCCTTCATCCATACCTTCAGGACGTTCATGAGCTTGACGGATTGTTATCGCTGGAAAATGAAGGATAGAAGATTCTTCTGTAATCGTACCACTATCCGAAATCACACAAAAAGCATTTTGCTGAAGTTTAATATATTCCATAAATCCAAAAGGTTTCATGAACTCAACCATTGGATTTGAATTTACAAAGCCAATGGATTCCAGTTTCTTTCGGGTACGAGGATGAGTAGATACGATCACTTTCTTATGATACTTCTCAACAATAGCATTTAAAGAAACAAGCAAATCAGAGAAATTATCTTCCGAATCTACATTCTCCTCACGATGAGTGCTGACAATAAAATACTCTCCCTTTTTCAAACCTTCATTCTCCAGAACAGTATTTTTTTCAATTTCATCTCTATGATATAAAAGAACTTCTGTCATTGGAGAACCAGTCTTTATTACAGTTTCCGGACGCAACCCTTCAGCCAGAAGATATTTGCGAGCATGTTCAGATAAAGGCATATTGATGTCACTCAGATGATCCACTATTTTTCGGTTGATTTCTTCTGGAACTCTTTGGTCAAAGCAACGATTTCCAGCCTCCATGTGGAAGATCGGAATCTTTTTACGCTTTGCCGAAATTACAGAAATACAGCTATTAGTATCACCATACAACAGTACAGCATCCGGTCTCACTTCCTCCATCAACTCATCAGACTTACGAATTACGTTGGCTATCGTTTCCGCTGCATTTCTACCCGCAGCATTTAGAAAATAATCCGGTTTACGGATATGAAGCTCTTGAAAAAATATCTCATTCAACTCATAGTCATAATTTTGACCAGTGTGGACAATTACATGTTCCGTATATTTGTCCAGTTCGGCCATTACCCGACTCAGCTTTATAATTTCAGGGCGGGTACCAACAATTGTCATAACTTTCAACATAGCTATAGTTATATTTATTATTCACTTCTGATTTCACGAGCCTTAGCCTTTGGCTCAAGTCCCATATCTTCACGAACAAAACGGAGTTTCAGTAAGAGCTCCTTCATACTTTCTACATCTAAGCGATAAGTATTATGACTATGATAATCCTCTACCTTAGAAATCTCTTCATTACCCTTTGTGAAGTACTTATCATAATTCAAATCACGAGTATCACAAGGTATACGGTAATAATCCCCCATATCAATAGCTCTAACCATTTCCTCACGGGTTACCAAAGTTTCATACAATTTCTCACCATGACGGGTACCTATAACTTTCACTTCTGTATCAAGATATTTTCCATCAACCCTAGCATATGTTTCTTTTAATGCTTGCGCCAAAGTTTCCAATGTGGCAGAAGGAGCTTTCTGCACAAACAAATCACCATTATGAGCATGGGTAAAAGCATATATTACCAAATCAACCGCATCGTCCAATGTCATCATAAAGCGTGTCATATTGGGATCAGTAATAGTAATAGACTTACCTTCCATCATCTGTTCTACCCACAAAGGTATCACAGAGCCACGGCTAGCCATCACATTACCATAGCGAGTACAACAAATTGTTGTTTGAGCACCTTCACCCAACTCACGACCTTTGGCTATTGCTACTTTCTCCATTAAAGCTTTACTCATTCCCATTGCATTAATAGGATAGGCAGCCTTATCTGTGGAAAGAACTACCACATTCTGTACACCATGTTCTATGGCTGAATTTAAAACATTTTCAGTACCCATAATATTGGTCCTGACAGCTTCGATAGGAAAAAACTCACAAGAAGGAACTTGTTTTAAAGCAGCAGCACTAAATACATAATCTACGCCATTCATCGCCACATCTACAGACGACTTATCCCGCACATTACCTATGTAATATTTCACCTTAGGATTTTGTAATGCATGGCGCATATCATCCTGTTTTTTTTCATCTCTTGAAAATATACGTATTTCTTTGATATCAGAATCCAGAAAACGACGTAATACTGCATTACCAAAGGAACCTGTTCCACCAGTAATCAACAAAGTTTTATCTGTAAAATTGGACATTTTTATTTAGAATAATCTATATGTTTTATTATTTTTTTCTTCATGAAAAAATACACTATAATTCGATAGGAAAAAAAATAAAAAGATAGAAATAATATGACTAATGGAATTTCTGTAAAAATTTCCAAAATCAGCATTAAAAATAAGAGTGTTAAGTAATACTTAACACGAAATAATGGAATATCATTTCTATCCGCAATTAAATATGATATATAAGGAATATGGAACCTAGATTCAGACGAACGCTCTAACAAATTCAGCACAGGAAATAGAAGCAACAAATAACACATAAAAGATAAAGAAATAGGGAAATATAATATAATTGCCCAATAACGTATAATAACCAATAAAAAATGAAGAAACAAAGTAAATCTATTGCGTACATTATTGTACACTTGATATAAAAGTAATAATAGAATAGACGAACATATAAAATAAGAAACAAAATCCGATAATAAGTATAATAATAAAGACAACAATATGCCCCAAAATATTCGACTACTATAAATCAAAATAAAATGAGATTTATAATATTGCAATTGTATCATTGTAAGTCTCAATGTAGGATTATTTTCCTTCTTTATTGTCTCAGTATCATTCTGAATATATCCAATTTCATAATAATTATACACCAACATGACAGATAAAAAATAGCACAAAAGAAAAGAAAACATCCCTTTCTCATAAAAAGACAAAAAAACTAAAAGAGTTGGAATAATATAAATAGCCACCCATGAGATAAATTGACTAACTTTTGAAAAACGTATAAATAACGTATAACAAAAAGGTAAATAAAATGCCCAATTACGCATTAGAATAAAGGTATTTATAATTAATAATATCACTTTTTTTCAGTAACACATCCCATTTATGACGTTTTTTTTTAGAAACTATTACGAATCTTCTTACTGAAAATTTTAGCAATTCGATGTCTGAAATATCATCAGTAAAAACAGCCTCAAAGGGGGGAGAAATATTTTTTGCTTGTAATGCACTTTTCTTCATACCATACAAGTCAACAAGTATTTTTCCCTTACACTTTGCTTTTAATGTATACAGTAAACGAGATGAAATATGCAATTCAATATGCATTTTATTAGCAATGGCATCTGCTATAAAATCTAAAGTCGCAGAACAAATAACAATTTCAGATTTACAATTTTGCAAATAATGGTTCAATAGATTCCACACTTCTATATTCTTATGATATACTAAATATTGGTCATAAAATAAGCTAGCTGCATTATATAACTCTTCATAAGAATATCCATTCAGCATTTTTATTAAAATAATTTTCTTTATATCTTTTCTCATTAGCTTAAAACAAGCAGCATTTAGCAGATAAATAAAGCTACTATTGAAAATTATTTCCAAAATTCTATATCTTTTAGAATTCACAAAAAAGAAACGACAAAAATCATATGTTGTATTAGAATTAAATAAAGTACCACATATATCAACTATTATTTTACCCATACTTTATCATTTAAACAGCTTAAGCATTTTTAAGATAAATATTTTTACCAAAGAAATATTAAATGGCAGATCTTTGTACATCAGAAACAGTTTGCGTTGTTCAATTACTAATTCATTCATATGCAAAAAACGAGAAAGATAATATTTTTTATTATTTTTTTGATGAGCTCCCGTTACATTACAAGTATGTTGTCTATATAAAATTGTTGGGAAAGATATATAATCTACAATGCCTTTCTTTGAAATTATTAAAATCGTCCATAAATCATGAAATTTCCATTCTGGAAATGGTAATACATATTGCTTCACTTTCGAATTAAACAGCATAGTACAACCATATGCAGGACATCCCCATGCAAGCATTCGATAAAAATCTTTAGAATAAGCAGCTGATATATTAGAATATTTCCACAATGAATCTGATATTAAATTAAGTTTTTCATCAACAACCTTCAAGTCCGTAAAAATAGCTATAGCTTTACCTTTTCCACAAGACTCCAATTCCTCCATTTTTTTCATAGATAGTTCTATCTTATTATTCAACCAAACATCATCTTGATCACAAAACATATAATAATCAGAATCAACACCTTCCAATAGTTTCATAAAAGATTTCCCAGAACCTACATTTTCATCAAAGGAGGGAATCCTAAATATTCTCTCAGGATATTTTATACAATATGCATCAATTATAATATTTGTATCATCCTTCGAACCATCATCTCTAATAAATAACTCCCATGAAGAATAACTTTGATTAAGTATTGAGTTTATCAATTCATTAAGATATAATTCTCCATTATATGTTGAAAGCAATATTGAAACCATAAAATAAATTAATTACAAATCACATTAGTTATCTTTTTGGGATAGAATGCACACCTCAAATACGCATACATAATAAAAGCAAATATGATAGATAAAATTACTCCACTACCAATCACAAATACTCCCATTAACATCAGATTAAGAAAGAAAAAATACAAATACATATCTTCTAAATATATAACTCTTTTAGTTACTCTCTTTTTCAAAAATAGAGGAAATAACAAAGCACACAAAATTGTAAAGAAAGGACCAAAATCAATATATAATGCTCCAACAAATGTAAAAAATCCAGTTCCATAACTTGCTCCCAACACATTTTGTTCTATTGACGTATCTTCCCCAGCTATAGAATATAAATATTTAAACATATACTTTCCATTTGCATAAGTATGCATAGGATAAACACCACTATTAAAAACCAAAAAAGATTGTCCAAAATAATCTACTAACGAAATGTTTTGCGAATATTCTTCAGGTAGTTTATCTGTTTCATCTCCAAATCGAGAAGCAGTAACAGAGAAAGAATATAGTAAAATCAAAAAAAGTAATACTCCAAATAAAAGCTTTATATGTCGTAACAAACTATTAGTGAATTTAGCCTTAAACAAATAAAAACAAACTATAATTGATAATATAAATTCGACCAATAATCCTCTTGAAGACATATAAAGCGCAAGAGAGAATCTTGTTGCTAGAATAGAGAGCCCAAAATAAAACAAAAAAGTTTTACTCACTTTCTGATATGCTAAAAAATAAAAAAATAGCAATATCATAAATGAGCTACTATAATTAGTAAAATTCATCATCAAGAAATCAATAGGAGAATAATATGGAATACTAACTCCTTCTTCATAAAGATTCTCTCTGACTTCATTCCATGCTCCTGATACTATATTCATAAAAACTTGAGGCAGTAATAACATCAAAACAACCACTGAAGACATTATATATATTACAGCAAGTAACTTCAGTTTATTCAAATTTCGTTCTTTTATCCTTAAACAAAGTTCATCAGTTGGCAATAAATAAGCCCTAAAAAAAAGTAGCAGAACTATATATAAATAAAGAAATGGAAAAAAAGTGATATCCCTCTGCCATAAAACATTAAGAAAATAATGACAAGGAATAGCCATTATTGCAACAAAAGAGTAAATCGATAATAATATAAAACCTATATCTATCACTCTACGCTTATAAAAATATATAATAGTAGTACTTAGATATAAAACAGCATTAAATATTACCAAATCCACAATAATAAGACTATAAATTTATAAATGCACCTTATCTAAATTAGTTAGATGTCCTCTTTAGTATTATATTATTCCCAACAACAGTACTATATGGAGGTACATCCTTCGTTATTACAGCGTTTGCTCCTATTATAGAATTACATCCTATTGTCACATTAGCTAAAATGCAAACTCCATCACCAATCCAAACATTATCTTCAATAACAATAGGGCCTTTTGAAAACAACTTTCTGTCAATAGGAGCCTGAAACAGATCTACATCACCTTCGCCATGTGCATGATCTATGATTAAAACTTGACTTCCCAACAATACATTATTACCTATTACAATCTTATTTACAGCTCCAATATGACATCTATAATTACATGACACATTATTACCAATGACTATTTGTGGAAAATAGCTATAACCTGCATATTTATCCCAGCACTCTATCCTAAGTCCAGGACATGCACTAAAATTATGTCCAATACAGATATAACGATGTCCTTTCACATGGAAAGGACATCCTATATTAAAATTATTACCAGATTTAATTTTAAGGGCAAATCTATTTGACAAGAAAATATCTTTTATTCTTTTCAAATAATACATCACTCGATAAGGAAAAATGCACAAAGAAAGAAAAGCTATGATCTTTATTATGAAAAAAGCAAACCTACGCATACTTTTTGATATTATATATTATATTATCCATTTTCAAAAATAATATTGCCTCAAATAAATACATCAGAATCTTTTTCATATTTTGCTTTTTAAAAGGTCGACATATCTTTTCCAAAATAGAGAATCTTATCCAAACTGCATATCCAAAATTTTGCTTCACAAAGCAGATAAACGAATATATATTTTCATCATTAGCGTTCAATAGTAATCGGGAGAAATGAAGTTCCAGCAAACCTAAAAAATTTTTCTTATAAAATCTATTGTGGATAGAAGTATTCAGTATTTTTATAGTCTTATCAAATAGATATAAAGTTGAAATACACTTTTCTTCTGAAACAAAATTTGTACACATATTATTTCTATTAGGTTCTACCCGATAAAAATAATCATAAGAATCATTATCGGCAAATTCATATTTGAGATTAGAAAATAACAAAGGAATTATAAAACTAAAATCAGTATATATTTTAACTTTTTCATCCCATAAGAAAGATAAAACACTTTTTTTTCTAAAAATCAAATTCCATACAGAAAAAGGATAATTAGCTCTTAAAAAATCGGCAATTACATCCCCTTTTTTAACTCCCCAAGACTTATCATTTGAGGAAAAAAGATTTTTATTATCAGGATCAGTAAATGATTTACCTCTAAATATAGCAAAATCAATATCTGCGTGATCTTCCATATATTTAGTTCTATCCTCTAAACATTTTTGGGATATTAAATCATCAGCATCAAAATGTATAACATATTTTCCGCTAGCAAGTTCAAATCCTATATTTCTACACACAACCGAACCTTTAGGTTCTCTATCTCTTACCACTATTTTTATTCTCTCATCTGTAATAATACTCTTTATATACTCCAGTGAACCATCCATAGATTTATCATCTACGATTATCAGTTCCCAATTTTGTAATGTTTGAGTTCTCATACACTCAACCATATCCAATAATTGTTGTCTCGTATTATAAGTTGGAATAATAACAGACACAATAGGCATATCTAATTGCTTTAACTTTTTTAGATCATTCATACACCAATACTAGAATAAGTCAAACCCAAGTTTATCAATTCCGCTTTATCATAAATATTTCGTCCATCAAACACTATTGCTGTTTTCATTGTTTTTATTATAACCTTCCAACTTGGCATTCTAAATTCTTTCCACTCCGTAATCAACATCAATGCATCTGCATCCAACACCGCATCATACATATCCGCAGCATAGGCAACCTTATCCCCTATTCTACGTTTACATTCATCCATCGCTATCGGATCATAAACCCTCACTTTAGCACCAGCCTCTATCAACCTATTAATCAAAACCAGTGCTGGGGCCTCTCTCATATCATCCGTTTCAGGCTTGAAAGCCACCCCCCATAAAGCAATCTGTTTATCTTTCAAATCCCCATTATAATGCTTCAACAACTTTTCAAAAAGAACCCCCTTTTGTCTCTCATTCACCTCTTCCACAGCTTTCAAAACACGCATTGAATAACCATTTTTCTCAGCTGTCTTTATCAAAGCTTTCACATCTTTCGGGAAACAAGAACCGCCATATCCACAACCTGAATACAGAAATTTACTACCAATGCGACTATCCGCCCCGATACCTTTACGAACCATATTCACATCAGCACCAACCAACTCACACAGATTCGCAATATCATTCATAAAACTAATTCGTGTAGCTAACATAGAATTAGCAGCATATTTTATCATCTCAGCACTTGGAATATCTGTAAATATCAAACGATAATTATTCATCATGAAGGGCTTGTAAAGCCGTTCCATTATACCTTTAGCCTTTTCCGATTCCACACCTACCACTACACGGTCAGGTTTCATAAAATCATCCACGGCATCACCTTCTTTCAAAAATTCAGGATTAGAAGCCACATCAAATTCTATCTGAATATTGCGTTCATCAAGTTCTTTTTGAATAGTAGATTTCACTTTTTGTGCAGTACCTACTGGAACTGTACTCTTAGTTACAACAAGTACATACTTATTCATATTACGACCAATAGTACGAGCTACCTCTAACACATATTTCAAATCAGCACTACCATCTTCATCAGGAGGAGTACCAACTGCACTGAACACAACCTCAACATCATCCAGACACTCCTCCAAATCCGTAGTAAATTTCAAACGACCAGCAGTATAATTACGATGTACCATATCTTCTAGACCTGGTTCATAAATAGGAATAACACCTTTCTTCAGATTCTCTATTTTACTTTCTTGTACATCCACACAAGTAACATCTATTCCCATCTCCGAGAAACAAGTACCTGTAACTAAACCAACATACCCAGTACCAACTATTGCTATTTTCATAATAATTTGCTGACTTTTAATTATAAATGATAAAAAGAACGATACCACTCTATCGTTTCCTTAACTCCTTCCTTGATTGCTTTATTAGGTTTAAATCCCAATTCGTTCTGCAAAGCAGTAGTATCTGCATTTGTCTGATAAACATCTCCCGGTTGCATCGGAAGATATATTTTCTCTGCAGGATGTCCGATAGCTTCTTCAATAGCCTGAATAAAGTCCATAAGTTTCACTGGATGAGAATTACCTATATTATATATTTTATATGGAGCAGTGGAAGAACTGGGATCAGGAATTTGACCACTCCAACTCGGATTAGAAGAAGGAATATGATCTATCACCCGAAGGACCCCTTCAACAATGTCGTCAATATAAGTAAAATCACGCAACATATCACCACTATTGAAAACCTTTATCGCCCGCCCGTGCAACATGGCATCGGCAAAAAGGAAAGGCGACATATCCGGACGTCCCCAAGGGCCATAAACAGTAAAAAAGCGCAAACCGGTAGAAGGAATACCATATAAATGACTATACGTATGAGCCATCAATTCATTTGTTTTTTTAGTTGCTGCATAAAGACTTACAGGATGTGCTATACTGTCCTTTTCCGAAAAAGGAACCTTTCCATTCAGCCCATAAACACTACTAGAACTGGCATAAACCAAATGTTTAACCTGATAATGACGGCAACCTTCTAACAGATTTAGAAAACCATCTATATTACTTTCTACATAGGCATACGGATTCTCTATTGAATAACGTACTCCAGCTTGAGCCGCTAAATTTACAACCTTATCAAAATACTCATTGGCAAAAAGCATTTGTAGAGCTTGTTTATCTTCCAAATTCATACGAATAAAATGGAAGTGTTCATATTTATCACTCCGCACAAATTTATACCAATCTATTTTCTCACATCTAATGCCTAAAGTTTTTAGACGCCCATATTTTAAATTAACATCATAATAAGCATTAATATTATCCAAACCTACCACTTCATCACCACGATCAAGCAAATACTTACAAACATAAGACCCTATGAATCCAGAAGCACCAGTAACCAATATTTTCATATACTTAAAAAAACGATATTATATCTCTATATATTTAAACAAAACCACCTATAATAACTAGTTATTAAACCAATCATCATATGAGTTTAAATATGATAAATATTTTAGTAATAAGACAGACACCACTCAATAATAAAAAATAAACATATTTATTTAGAACTCATTATTAAGCCTATTTTTCGATTTTGTGTATAATATAAATACAAAGCAAATAACTCAGTCAAGAGGTTTAATATGACAATTGTATATAAAGAAATAAAATCCAAAATATATATGCAAAATATTAATCCTACAAAAAAGAAACTATTAAATATCACTATTTTTGAATATGTATTTGAATACCCCCAAGCAACCAATCTACACCCTCCTAAAAAAATATTAATTCCTGCAATGATTGTTGAAATTAGCATTATTAATATTACTATAATGCCACTCCTTAAAACATTACCAAGTACAAAATTCATAATAGTAGGAGTAAGCAATATTATTATAGAGCAAAGTATTATATTTATAAAAAAAACAATTATCATCATTTTATTTACAAAAACAAGTTCCCTTTCACGAGAAACTTTAGGAAATATTGTCTGGTAAATGATAGATACAGGCATACGAACCAAAGAAACAATCTTTTCACAAAAATCATATATGGACACATCCTCCATTCCTAAAAAGCCACCAACTAAAAGCTTATTTATATTAGTATATATTTGAATAGATACAGAAGAAATAAATAAAGGGAAACCTTCTTTTACATAAAAAATCATAGCAGAATAAGAAGGAATTATGTATTTAAAACCCAGTTTTACAAAAACTATCCAAAACGATAATAAACCCGCTATTAAAGCCCCAATAGCATTTAACAAAGGGACATAGTAATAATCTATTTTTTCTTTTATTACAAAAAATATCAAGATTATAAATAAAGAGCGAACTAAAACATTTATAATAGTAATATATTTCATTCTCTCTAATCCCTGAAAAAGCCATACAGGAAATAATAGTTCATTAAATGTTATAAAAAAAGAGTAAAAATAGGCCCAATAGTATTGTGAAAAGAATTGTAATTTAGATATCAACAACAACCAACCCAACAAAAGAAAAAACCAAATAATAAATTTATTAGTGTAAATAGTAGAAATAATCCTATTTAACTCAACTTGGTCTTCTTTATACAGTGCAACCTGCCTTACACCATAAATATTAAATCCAAAATTTATTATTAAAGAAAGGTAAGTTGAAATGGACTGTGCAAAAACAACTACTCCATTTAATTCAAGTCCTACAACCCTTATTAGATAAGGATATGTAATCAAAGGAGAAAGCATAATAAATATTTGAAGTATTGCTAAATAAGAAAAATTTGTTAGCAAAATTCTATTATTAAATATTTTATATTTATACCTTTGAAAACATTTATATATATTCATTTGAGGTTAATTCTCTAAATATCGTTCAATACCAAACTAGAGAATCTAGTATATTAAATAAAAGCCTAAGACATGTAACAACAAAATATAATCCAAATTAATTCTCTTACTATTCTCGAAATTCAGCATATGGATTATCCTCTATTCCTTTCAGTTCATCAACAATTTCTTGTTGCTCACTAGTTAATGAAGGCATCCAACTATCTATAATTCTATGTGCTTCTTCCGCCAACTCGTTATCAAATGTCTCACCATAACAGCCCACCAACAATTGACATTTTAACAAAGAATCCGAAAGTTTGCCCAAAACCTCCCAACTACGATTCAACAGTTCCTGAATCTTTTCATCCTTATCTCCATGATTATAAATCGTAGCACTATAAGCTTTCAATAGGGTAATACAAAGAGTTGCTTCTTCCTCATCATTCCCAGTTTTCTCACCGTACAAAGCTTCCGCCTGACTATAAACCTCCGAATTTAGCTGATGAAAACGATCTGCATAGATAGGCTCACCATCCATGCCAAGATAAAGAAGCTCATGCGTGAGTTGACGCAAAGCATCGATTTGGGACTTCATATAATTATGAATTATAAATTAAAAACTATGAATTATTCTTCTGTTATAGGAACAATAAGAGAGGGATGAATAAAAGTTGTAGCAACCGCCATGACTCCCTGAATAGATACCACTACACGACGATCCCCCTTTACCCGGACAAATATACCCTCTACTCCCTCAAAAACACCACCAGTGATACGAACACGATCCCCTCTCTGCATGGAATATTCTGTAGGAGGCAAATAAATTACCTGCTGATCATACGAACCGGCAACAGCTATAAAATGGCGCATCTGAACTTCAGGAACAACGATAGGCTGCCTCGTTTCACGATCCATAATATAGCGAAGAGGAAGATGTATGGCATTTTCCTCCTTTATTTCATCTATCTTTTTTCGGGTAGCATGAATGAAGACCAGATTATGTATTGCAGGAACAAGCTTGCGAATCCGCTGCTCTTTCCGGGTTACATATTCATAGCGCATAGGAATGAAATTTTCAATATTATTCCGGTCCAGAAACTCTTTCAGAGCAAGCTCCCGGCTATAGGTGATACGCAAAGCGTACCAATATGTATCTTCGCTAATTGGCTTGTTCACTTCAGAAGTGTTCAGAAAAGGATATTCCTTGGGGACACCGGGGGAATGAAACCCCTTCCGGTTAAAACGTCAATTCGTGATATTGAATTTGATACGTTCAATGGCCAAAATCTGAATTCCCTATCGCAGGAAATACAAACAGGCGCTTTTGAAGAGTGAAAAATCTGTCCAAGCAGATAACACACAATTTTCAGCTTCTTATTTTACAGTAAACGAACAAATTAGCATAGAAAAGTTTCGTTAATCGTTCGTTCAGCGGGCACAAAGATAAGGGGGATTTTTGGAAGAACAAAATGTTTAATAAAAATAATTCTTACAGTGCCTGCTATTTAACTTTCAGACAGTTTCAAACCATACTGATAATTAGTCACTTACAAGGTCTTAATTTCTTGTCGGCAAGAAGTTAACTTCCTGTCGACAAACTCTTAACTTCTTGTCGACAGGCTATTAATAATAAACGCCCCGCAAGAACTATCTCTCTTGCGGGGCGCGTTACCTAATGCCTAATAAAAACTTCTTCCTACCCTAAATTATGAATATTTCTTAACTTAAGATTTTTCATTTCCACTTTTTCACAGCCTTCTTATCTGCCGGAGTAGCTTCAATCAAACTAAGAGCGAAACCACCACTGCGTGCCAACTTCACAGACATCTTAGTCTTATTGGTTACAAGACCTTTCTTTATCTGATAAGAGGTCGGATTCTCTTTGTAATCAGCATCCTTACCATCTGCATAGAGAGTAGCAACATATTGCTTACCCGGTTCCAGGAAATCCAAAGTAAAGTTGGAAGTACGTGCATTTTCATCAGTGATGCCACCTACAAACCAGTTGCTCGTGCCTTTAGCCTTGCGGGCTGCCGTAATATAATCACCCGGTTCCGCTTCCAAATATTTACTATCATCCCAATCCACAGCTACATCTTTGATGAACTGGAAAGCATCCATATGCTTCTCATAATTCTCAACCAAATCGGCAGCCATCTGCAACGGACTGTATAATGTTACATAAAGAGCCAACTGCTTACAGAGAGTAGTCTGTACCTGTCCATGAGGAAGGTCACCCATGAATTCCAATTTCGTATCAAAGATACCCGGAGTATAATCCATCGGACCGCCAATCAGACGATTAAACGGAAGTAAAGTAGTGTGGAACGGTTTACTGCCACCGAAAGCCTCATATTCCGTACCACGAGCAGACTCGTTACCAATCAGGTTAGGATAAGTACGGCAAAGTCCGGTAGGACGTACAGCTTCATGAGCATTTACACAAATCTTATAATCAGCAGCTTTAGTCACAGCATAGAGATAGTGGTTGTTCATCCACTGACCATAGTGATGTTCACCGCGAGGAATCATATTGCCTACATAGCCACTCTTTACTGCATTGTAACCGTTGTCTACCATAAACTGGTAAGCTTTATCCATATGACGTTCATAATTGCGTACGGAAGCAGAAGTTTCATGATGCATCATCAATTTCACACCTTTACTCTTAGCATATTCATTCAACATCTTCACATCAAAGTCAGGATACGGAGTTACAAAATCAAAAACATAATCTTTAGAGTGACCGAACCAGTCTTCCCATCCTTCGTTCCAACCTTCTACCAGTACTTGATCAAGTCCATTTTCAGCAGCAAAGTCTATATAACGTTTTACGTTCTCATTGGTAGCACCATGACGTCCGTTAGGTTTAGTTTTAGTATAATCCGTTTCACCCAATTTTACTGAAGGTAAATCATCGGTATAAGCCCAAGTGCTCTTACCGGCAATCATCTCCCACCATACACCTACATATTTCACTGGCTTAATCCAGGAAACATCTTCGTAAGCACAAGGCTCATTCAGATTCAGCGTCAGTTTAGAATTCAGGATATCACGAGCATCATCACTTACGATAACCGTACGCCATGGAGATTTGCAGGGAGCTTGCAGATATCCTTTATCCCCTTTTGCATCAGGAGTTAACCAAGATTCGAATACGAAGTTCTTATCATCCAGATTAAGATGCATACAAGAATAATCCACCAAGGCAGCTTCATGCAAATTAATATAAAGACCATCGGCAGTTTTCATCTGCAAGGAAGTTTGTACACCTGTCGGAGAGAAAGTAGTCTGTGAAGAGTTAGGAGTAATGGCACCTTTCATCAAACCACGGATTTCAGAAAGTTTAGATTCTGTATAATCATATTCCTGAGTATCATAATCACCCGGTATCCAGAAAGCAGTGTGGTCGCCTGCCATAGCAAACTGAGTATGCTCATCTTTAATAACAAAGTAATTCAGATTCTTAGATAAAGGAAATTCGTAACGGAAACCCAGCCCATCATCAAAAAGGCGGAAACGGATGATCATATTACGATCCTGAGCCTTCTGATTCAGTGTCACAACCATTTCATTATAATGATTGCGGATTTGCTTCACTTCCCCCCATACCGGCTCCCAAGTTTCATCAAAAGTAGAAGTCTTGGTGTCTGCCAGTGTAAATCCATTCATCAATCCCGGAGCATCTTTCAGTTCCAGACCAAGTTTAGAAGGTTTGATAACTGCTTTTCCTTTGTAGGAAAGTTCATAGATCGGTTCACCTTGTGCATTCACTGAAAAGTTCAGTTGCAGTTGTCCGTTTGGAGAGGTAATGCTCTCAGCCATTGTCCAATTACTCACAAATAAAAAGAGCAGAAGACAGAACAATTTAATTACTTTCATGTTTTTCATGATTTGAATTATTTTTAGAGAATTGTAATCGTGATGCAAATATAAGGATGAAAAGGAATGCGGACGAAGGAATAAAATGAAAATATAGATGAATTCCCGGCAAACGTTTGCATAAGACATTAAAGGACTGAATCTTAAAGAAAAAGCCTCTTTCTGAAAATATAGATGAAATATAAATACTAACTTTGCCGCGATCTTAGAAATAGTCCCATAAATCAATATAGAAAATGACTAAAACATTAATATTTATCTTTTTAGGCGGAGGTCTGGGAAGTGTACTTCGATTCTCTGTACAACAAATGTTGCACGAACGGATTATCCCCTACTCTTTTCCATGGGCGACATTTACAGTCAATATTCTCGGAAGTTTCCTTATCGGATTATTTTATGCGTGGTCGGCACGCTTCAATTTAGCAACAGAATACCGGGTACTGCTGACAACCGGTTTATGTGGAGGTTTCACCACATTCTCTACTTTTTCAAATGATGGAGTAATTCTATTAAAACAAGGATTATACGGATTATTCTTCACTTATTTTATATTAAGTATCACGTTAGGAGTAGCAGCAGCTATAGTTGGAGGAGTTATCGGAGGAAAATAAGAATTCAGTAACCGGTATCACTTACAAAACATGAATCTTTTACTGAACAAAAGCCGATTGTCCCTTGTTCTCTATTTAAAATAATTACAAATAATATCATAGTTATGAAAATAGAAAAGATTATCGGACGTGAAATCCTCGATTCAAGAGGAAACCCTACAGTGGAAGTAGATGTAATGTTGGAATCAGGCTTTATGGGCCGTGCTTCCGTTCCTTCCGGAGCTTCTACCGGAGAACACGAAGCATTGGAACTCCGTGATGGCGACAAAGGACGTTATGGAGGTAAAGGTGTGTTGAAAGCCGTAGAAAATATCAATAACATCATCGCTCCTCAGTTAGTTGGAATGTCTGCCCTCGACCAGATGGGTATCGATCATGCCATGCTGGCACTGGATGGAACCAAAACGAAATCTAACCTGGGTGCCAATGCTATTCTCGGTGTATCCCTTGCCGTAGCCAAAGCAGCAGCTGCCTATCTCGATATACCTCTGTACCGCTACATCGGTGGCACCAATACATACGTAATGCCTGTACCGATGATGAATATCATTAACGGTGGTTCACATAGTGACGCTCCTATTGCTTTTCAGGAATTCATGATACGCCCTGTGGGTGCAACTTCCTTCCGTGAAGGTCTGCGCATGGGTGCTGAAGTATTTCACGCATTGAAGAAAGTATTAAAAGACCGGGGACTGAGTACTGCCGTAGGTGACGAAGGTGGTTTCGCTCCGAATCTGGAAGGTACGGAAGATGCTCTGAACAGCATTATCGCTGCCATTAAAGCAGCCGGATATGAACCGGGCAAAGACGTCATGATCGCCATGGACTGTGCTTCCTCCGAATTCTATAAAGATGGCATCTACGATTATACCAAATTCGAAGGTGCAAAAGGCAAGAAACGTACAGCCGATGAACAGATTGACTATCTGGAACAACTCATCAACCAATTTCCTATCGACTCTATCGAGGACGGTATGAGTGAAAATGACTGGGAAGGCTGGAAGAAACTTACCGACCGTATCGGTAACCGCTGTCAACTCGTAGGTGACGACCTCTTCGTTACTAACGTTGACTTCCTGGCTATGGGTATTGAAAAAGGTTGTGCAAACTCTATCCTGATCAAAGTAAATCAGATCGGCTCCCTGACCGAAACATTGAATGCCATTGAAATGGCTCACCGCCACGGATATACTACTGTAACCTCCCATCGTTCCGGTGAAACGGAAGATGCTACGATTGCCGATATTGCCGTTGCTACCAATAGCGGGCAAATTAAAACCGGTTCGTTAAGCCGTTCAGACCGTATGGCAAAATATAACCAGTTACTCCGCATCGAAGAAGAACTGGGTGCTAATGCTGTTTATGGCTACAAGCGCATCAAATAAATTGCAAGAGGGGCGAACCATCACGGTCTGCCCCTCTTCTTCTTTAACCTTAAAATCACCAATCAATCTACCACCTTAAAGAAAACTTCTTCTCCCGATTGGCTGTCTGTTGCCACCCAAAGTCCAAAATCTCCGGGTTCCACAACTTTCACCATATCGATGTTCCAAAATGCAAGTTCACTAATGGGTAGTTCAAACGAAACATTCTTTTTCTCGCCCGGTTTCAAGGTTACGCGAGTAAAACGTTTCAGTTCTTTCACCGGACGAGTTACAGAACCAACCTTATCTTGTATATACAATTGAGCAACTTCCGTCCCCTTATATTTACCTGTATTTTCCAGATCAAATGTCACAGTCAATACATCATCTTTCTTCAATGATGCTGATGAAAGTTTGACATTACTATACTTGAACGTTGTATATGACAAGCCATAGCCAAATGGGAATAAAGGATCAAAACCGGCATCCATATAGAAAGAAGTACATCCCAATGAAGTTTGTCCAGCCTCAACAGCAATGTCATCCAGCAACACCTCATTCCGTGTAGCCGGCCGCCCGGTATTGTTATGAGCATAATATACCGGAATTTGTCCTACCATCTTCGGGAAAGTAACCGGTGTTTTTCCACTTGGAACCGCTTTCCCCCAAAGCAAATCGGCCAATGCCGGTCCACCCATCGTACCCGGATGGAATGAATAAAGAACGGCTGTTGATTCTTCCACTTCCTGACCGATAGTCAACGGACGACCTGCCATCACAATGGTTACTACAGGTTTACCTGTCTTAGCCAAAGCCGTAATCAAAGCACTTTGATCACCCTGAAGATTCAAATCTGCCAGACAGTGTGCTTCACCCGAGAGAATGGCTTCCTCACCCACAAAAGCAAGAATGACATCTGCACGTGCAGCAGCAGCGGCAGCTTTTGCCACGCCTGCCAGATTTTTCTCACGGCTATAAGCTAATCCGGGTTCATAAATCACCTGTACCTTGTCGCCAACCATTTCCTTAATAGCATTCAATGGTGTCTGAGTATGAGCTTTCTCACCATCAAAGATCCAGGTACCCAATTGTTCATAAGGCGCATTGGCCATAGGCCCTACCACAGCAACGGTTTTCAGAGACTCTTGTAACGGCAGTACTTCTTTATCATTCTTCAACAAGATAGCCGATTCTACAGCCGCCTGCTTAGCTACTTTCAGATGAGAAGGAGTATACATGACAGAGGGTTGCTTTTCATCTACATAAGGAGCATCAAACAATCCCAAACGATACTTGACGCGCAATATATTACGAACGGCTTCATCGATGGTGCTTTCTTTCACCTTTCCTTCTTTTATTAATGCAGGCAATTCTTTTACAAAGGTGTAACTTACCATTTCCATATCCACTCCGGCATTCACTGATTTCATGGCTACTTCTTTAGAATCGGCAGCAAAACCATGACTTATCATTTCGCTGGCAGAAGCCCAGTCTGTCACTACCAAACCATCAAATCCCCACTCGCCACGAAGCACATCCTTCAAAATGAAAGCATTTCCGGTAGAGGGTATCCCATCATTATCATTAAAGGAAGTCATAAACGTAGCTGCACCCGCTTTCGCTGCCGCTTCAAACGGTGGCAAGTAAACATTGCGCAGACGACGTTCAGGAATAAATGTCGAATTATAGTCACGCCCGCCTTCGGCTGCACCATAACCCACAAAATGTTTAGGACAGGCAGCTATGGAAGTGGAACTATTCAAAGAATCTCCCTGAAAACCTTCTACCATGGCAGCTCCCATTACAGAAGTCAGGTAAGTGTCTTCACCACATCCTTCGGCAATGCGCCCCCAGCGAGGATCACGGGCAATGTCGATCATCGGTGCAAAAGTCCAACGGATACCTACGGAAGAAGCCTCAATAGCTGCCACCCGTGCACCGTCTTTTGCAATCTGCGGATTGAACGAAGCCGCTTGTCCCAATGGGATGGGAAAAATGGTTTTAAACCCGTGAATAACATCGCGAGCTATCAACAAAGGGATTCCCAACCGGGACTCCTCCATCGCTACGCGTTGCAACGCATTAATACGTACCGGATCCACCTCATTCAGGATAGACCCGACTTCACCTTTCTTAATTAAACTACTCATATCCTCAATATTCCCATAAGAGGTAATCTGGTTCATCTGACCGATTTTTTCTTCAAGGGTCATCTTAGACAGGAGAGATTCTACTTTTTTCTCGGTTGCCGCATCGCTACCTTTATTTGCCACTTGCGTACAAGAGACAAAAGGCAGAAGGAGCAAGCAAGTGGAAAAAATTCTTCTAGCTTTCATACCTATTCAATTATTTTTTCTGAAATACACGTACATAGTCAATCTCGTAAGTTGCAGGTAAGGCCGACTCATCTATACCCTGAGCACCTCCCCAGTCACCTCCCCATGCAAGATTCAACTTCAAGTAGAAAGCTGCATTAAAGGGCCAGGTGTTTTTATTCCCTTTTTTATCGTTATCAAAAGTAAAGTAGCACTTACCATCCACATACCCTTTGATAAAGTCTTCCGTCCACTCAACGGCATATACATGAAACTCCGTTTGCGCAGTCGGCACTTTTATGGTTCCTGACTTTTGAGTACCTATTGAATGATTATAAGCTTTACAATGAACTGTTGATAAAATCACATTAGGATCATAACCCACTTCTTCCATAATATCAATCTCACCATCATCGGGCCAAGCTGTATAATTCTTCGGCATCATCCAAAATGCAGGCCAGGTCCCTTTTCCTGTCGGTAGTTTAAGGCGAGCTTCAAAATAGCCATACTTCCAACTTTCGACTGTATTCATGCGGATAGAATAAACCTCGCTACCCACCTTCTTAGCGATAATCTTCAGTGTCCCATTACTTACCTGAGCACAAGTTTCTCCATTCTTCGAACCGGGAATGTAGTTTTGTATCTCATTGTTCCCCCAGCCACTGGCACCTGTCTCATACCACCACAATGATTCGTCGGGCGTAGACAGTTTGGAGTCATTAAACTCATCCTGCCATATCAACCGATAGCCCTCAGGAGTGTCGATATCCGGATCTACAATATCAGGTTTTGCTTCTTGTGATATCGGAACAGAAACACGTGTGGTACCAGACTTTACCACTACCGACCCCTCTCGGGGTTGGTAAGTGGTATTAGCTTTGACCGTTACTTCAACTGTCCCCTGCAGAGCATTACTCAATATTTTACAAGTAATCCAGTCTTCATTGCTGAAGGCAGTCCACTCCTGATCGGACTTAACCGAGAGTATTGTGACGGAGCCTTCATAAGTAGCCGTTATTTGAGTTGGCGCTACACTGACTACAGGAGAGAATACTTCCGGCTCGCCGTCGCTACTGCCACAGCTAAAGCAACCGAGCAGGCAAGTAAAGAAAGAAAGTATTGTCATTAGCTTTATATTCTTAATCATGTCAGTCTTTATGCTTTTGTAAGATGATGTCTTTAATAGTTACATCAGTATTGGCAGGATTACCTCCGAAGTCAAATACTAAAGATATAGCATGCATAGCTTCAGGAGCTTTCACAGAAGCTGCCCAAACAGCTTTTTCTGAATCAGCAACTAAATCCACTTTCTTATCAAAGAAGAAGTTACCATCATGCTTGATTTCTTTACCATCTTCACCGATTTCATTGGTCTGCACCAATTTAACAGTTACATTTTTAAGGTCCACTGTTGAATATAAGATAACATGGAGGTCATAGGCAGTCTCTGTGTCAGCTGTAAGATCAGTCTCAAATGAGAATTGATTCTGCCATGCTTCTGCAGTAGCTTCCGGGAAAGACAAAGAGTAAGACCTGCCATCAATGACCAAAGCCGGATTAGGTTTGGGACTCCAGTCACTATTTGCATAAAAGAATTTGTTAACATAGGTCATGCCATTCCAAAGGTTATCCTTACTATCGACAGCAACCCATGTAGGTTCAGGAGTTTCATCGATTACAGGAACTTCAGTGCCGTCGTCATTAGCATGGTCTTTTAACACAATACTTTCAATAGTCATATCCGTGCCAGCTGCATTGCGGCCAAAATCAAAAACAAGCTTCAGATTAGCGATATCAATGCCCGGCATATTACTCTTCCAGAAGCAAAGCGGTTCGTTAGCTTCCAGTTTTATACCTTTTTCTTCAAAATAGAAATTACCATCATCCGTACTATCCACCAATTTTACTGTAACATTGGAGTGTGCTACTGAAGCTGTAAGAATTACTGAAAAGTCATAATTCTTAGTAGCCTCTGTTGAAATATTGGTTGCCATTGCCATTTGCGCTTGCCAAGTATCATCAGTAGCCTCCAACAATTTTACTGTATAAGTACCATTTTCCAATGTATATGCAGGATCTGCAATAGCCGACCATCCCGGAGCATAATAGAAGGTGGGAGCCGCTATCGTAGCCTTCGTCCACATATTAAAATCGCTTTCATACACAAATCCACCGAAACCATTCATTATCGTCTTATTGATGCGGAAGGTTTTGGAAATACTACCATCACTTACACCATTGGCATTAGCAATTTTTACATCCACACTATAATCTCCGGCTTTTCTATAATATTTCTTCATGGAAAATGAAGATGAATAGGTCTTACCGTCAAATATCCAGACAGGAGTAATGCCCGGTTGAGCGTTAAAAGTAAAAGTTACCCAATTGGTTTCCTGATCCACATCTATCTGAATCGTATTTTCATAAGTTGATGCAACCGGAATGCCGGCTTCATTAGGTGATGTAAAGTCATCGGGTGAGCAGGCTGTGATGCAAAAAGCCATAGCCGTCGTCAGCAACATTCCTCCGATATAGCTATATATTTTTTTCATAATCCTTCTTTTTTTAAATGAATTAATAATTGTTTTGAGTTAAAGTACCTTGTGCAGCATCAATTTCGCTCTGCGGAATAGGCAGATGCTTCTTATTTGCTGACCAGGTATTTGTACGGTAACCATATCCATCGGGCACCAACACACTGGTAGCTTTACCTGTACGTATCAAATCCCAATAACGCTTACCTTCACCCACAAACTCAAGATGACGTTCGTCAATGATATTATCAATTGTTGCTTCTTTTTCAGTAGTCAATCCGGCACGTTTACGTACGCGATTCAAGTATTCTTTTGCATCACCCGAGCCAGCACCGCGAGTAATCAATTCAGCCGCATTCAGCAGAGTTTCAGAGAAACGATAGATACGAAGGTTGTTATTCCAGTTCAACTGTGCATCTGCCTTCTGACCGGCATTATCACCTGTATGTGCAGCATACTTTTCGAGAAAATAGCCTGTATCCTGATAACGGTGATTATAAGTGAGCTGGTTCGTAGGATTGGCAGCATTATGAGCATCAATTGCAGCCTGTGCATTCCAGCAAGTAGCATCACGACGGGTATCATTATTGGCATAACGTTCATACGTCTCCAAACGAACCGGACAGAATCCCCATCCTTCATCATGTCCATCTGTTCCGTTAGGCCAGGTATGCGGACTAACCAGTGTAGGTAGTACAGTACCGCCTGCATTCAATGGGCCATCCCATGAACGAATAGCATCATCATCTTTATAGTTCACTTCAAATATAGATTCCTTACCCCATTCATTTGCTTCCTTGAATACATCAGCATAATTTTCAAGTAAACCATACTGAGTACTATTGATGATTTCCTGCATATACTGTAATGCTTTACCATAACGGGATTCATCATTCTGATACATTACAATTTCAGCGTAAAGCATATATGTCATAGCCCTGGTCACACGGCCATAATTATCTGCTGTTTCTTTCATTGGAAGAACCTTACTTGCAATCACACCTTCAAGATCAGTAATGATATTTTCATACACCTGGTCTGCAGATAATTGTTCCGCAAGATAGGGTGATGTCAGGTTTGTATTATAATAAGGTATATTACCCCAGAACTTCCACAGCCAATTGTAGTAGAGTACACGAAGAGTTACAGCTTGAGCTTCGTAATATTTCCGATTCTCTTCAGTTACATTATCTCCTGCCCAACCTAAGTAAGTAATGACATCATTACAACGCTTCACACCACTATAAGAAACAGTCCACAGTCCTTTAATGACATTTGTAGGAATTGCTTCAAAATTCATCATCAAATGCCATGCCTGATTATCCGTTCTGTCCTGACCACCAATCCAAAGATCATCAGCCATGATATCACTCATAAGAGTTACAGGATTATATTCACCCATTGCCCAATCGGACCAATGCAGAGGGTCATAAGCTGCTACTACTGCTTCCTGAATATGCGCATCGGTAGTAAAATAAGAATTAATTGTTTCATCTGTTGGAGAAGAAACCTCCAAAAAGGATTCTGAACATCCTGTAGCCAAGAAAGCGGACGCTATCAAACTTGCTACTATATATTTATATCTTTTCATAACTTTTTATATTTTAAAGATGAGAAATTAGAAAGTGAGGTTAGCACCAATCGTCCATGTTCTGGCCTGAGGATATACACCATAGTCAACACCAAGTGAAGTACCACCCGATGAAATTTCAGGATCAAAACCATGATATTTGGTGAAAGTAAGCAAGTTCTCTGCTGCTACGTAGAAGCGCAGTGAAGAAACAAACACTTTCTGTGTTAATGCCGCCGGCAAAGTATAGCCTATTTGAATGTTTTTCAGACGCAAATAACTGCCATCGTAAACATACAAGTCAGATGATTGCCAGTTTGTATTATCACCCAGCATAAAACGAGGGATACGGTTAGAAGTACCTTCACCGGTCCAACGGTTCAGCATCCATGAAGGAAGATTAGTAGCAGAGATGTCGGTACGGCGAGTTGCATCATAAATGTCATTACCCATAGTACCTTGCCACATCATACTCAAATCGAAGTTCTTCCAACTGACATTCAAATTAAGGCCATAAGTCCAGTCCGGCATACCTTTTCCGATATCGGTACGGTCATCAGCATCAATTGAACCACTTCCATCCACATCCACGAAACGAACATCACCGGGGACTGCGTTCGGCTGTATCAGTTCTCCCTTAGAGTTAGTATAAGCATTCACTTCATCCATATTCTGGAATACACCTGCAGTTTTGTATCCATAGAAGTATGGGAAAGGTTTACCATTCTGAGCACGGCTGATTGTACCTGTACCTTGGAAAGAATCAAGGTTTGCCCAACCGGATTCGTTTCCATATTCAATCAGCTTATTCTTTAAATAGGTCAGATTACCACCAATGCGGAAGTTCCAGTCAGATACGCGGAATCTGTATGCTGCTTCCAATTCAATACCGCTGTTTTCCATCTTACCTACGTTACCAATCGGTTTGGATTCACCCACATATGAAGGGATATTCATTTCCATCAACATACCATTGGTAGTTTTCTTGTAATAGTCAGCTGTAAAAGTCAAAGCGTTATTAAAGAAGCCAAAGTCAATACCAAAGTCCAGCTGTTCTGATTCTTCCCATTTCAAGTCAGGATTAGCGAGTCCACTGGCCTTCACACCGTTGATCACCTTTTCTCCAGCTCCGAAAATATAATTATTACCGGTTGAAGTTAACACAGTATATTTAAAATTACCGATATTTTCATTACCATTCTTACCCCAAGAGAAACGGACTTTTGTAGATGTCAGCCACTCAGGACGCTTCTGCATAAACTTTTCGTTTGTCAAATTCCATCCCAGTGAGAAGGAAGGGAATACAGCATAGTGATTATTAGATCCGAAACGAGAAGAGCCATCACGACGGATTGTAACCTGGAACATATACCGTTCGTCATAGTTATAGCTGGCTCGTGCAAAAAGAGAAGCTAATGTAGCGATCTCAGAAGGAGCACCCGCTGCTGTCTGATCACCATCTGCTGCCTGTCCGGTACTTGCATTGAGATAGGGACGGCTATAATTGATAATATTGTTACGTGTACCTCTAAGATATGAACCAGTATTCTTCTTGGCTGACTGACCTAACAAAACTGAGAATGTATGCTTATCAATCGTCTTATCATACATCAACACATTTTCCAACTGCCAAACAGTCCCGTCATGCTTCTCTGAGTAGGCAGTAGAGCGTGATGAAGCACCACCACTTCTCAAATAGTAAAGAGGAGTATAGCCATCATTGCCCCAGAAAGAGAGGTCGGCACCATAAGAAGTCTTGAATCTCAGATTATCCCATAATTGCAATTCTGCAGAAAAATTAGCCACAAACTTATGGCTCCAGTTCTTTGCGCCGGGCAAAGAAAGATTAGCAATCGGATTGGTCATTTCACCAAATTCCGAACCGGGAATACTAAAGAGCTTACCGTTACGTGGGTCATAAATCGGCGTGTAGTCCGTTGTATTAGCATACTTGTCAAGCTGAGCTTGTGCAGCATCTCCTTCATCATAAACGGTCAACATCGGAGATAAAGCCAAAGCAGAACCTAACGGAGATCCCCAAGTGGAGTTAGCTTCAATGCCAGTACTTTTAATACGGGCATAAGAAAGGTTGGAAGTCACTTTTAAACTATTCAACCAATTACGGTTCTTAGATTCATCGAAGAGATTATATTGTGTATTGCTACGCAAAGTCAGACGCTCATAGTTAGAACGATTAAAGTTACCACCCACAATACCATCTTGGGTATAATAACCAGCTGAGAACAAGTAGTTCACCTTATCACTCGCACCACTCACACTCACCTGATGATTCATTACGGGAGCATTATCATTAAATACTTCATTTTGCCAATCAGTTCCCGTACCATAAGAGTATGGATCGTTGTATTTGGGAGCTATACCTGCATTAATAGCACCCTCATTCATCATGAGCGCATATTCCGTAGCATTCAGCACATCCCGATTCTTCCATGCACTTTGCCAGCCATAAGAAAAGTCATAAGTCACTTTCGTCTTACCAATCTTACCGCTTTTAGTAGTAACAAGAATTACACCATTCGCAGCACGTGCACCATAAACAGCACCCGAAGCAGCATCTTTCAGAACTTCGATAGAAGCAATGTCACTCGGATTCAAATAATCCAGACCACCTTCAATAGGCATACCGTCTACAATATAAAGAGGATCGGCTGCGCCATTTTCCGTACGAATCGTACCTACACCACGTACACGAATCTGAGCTGCAGCACCCGGCTGACCGGAAGAGGAAGTAACTGTAACACCAGCTGCCAAGCCTTTCAAAGCATTATCCATACGAACCGGAGCTGTATTTGCCAAATCCTCAGATGATACTCTGGCAATGGACGCTGTTACCACACTCTTTTTCTGAGTACCGTAACCAATAACTACTACTTCGTCCAATGCTTCAGAATCTTCTTGCAGAACAATTTTAAGTTCACGCTTGCCATTTACCGGAATTTCCAATGATTTGAATCCTATATAAGAAATAGAAAGGATTGCGTCGGAGGGAACCGACAAAGCAAATTCACCGTCTATACCGGTGATTGTTCCCGTAGTGGCATTACCTTTCACCACCACATTTACTCCAGGTAAGGGTTCATTGTCCGCACCACTTATCACTGTACCTTTTACCTGTATATCTTGTGCATATACAGAAGCTAAGGTAAAGCTTAGTAAAAATAAAACTGATAATAACTTCTTCATAAGTTTTACTAAATTAAGATTAACAATTCTCGGTTATGTTCTCAATCGAACACTGCAAACATAGAGTAAAATGCAATAAAAGGACTCTACATAGCCCATTCTTAAATACGTCAATTCAAAATTATAAATACGTTAGCAATACGTCAGCACAACATAAAATACTGAATATCAACAAAAACACAATACATTCAGTCAATACGCCATTACATGTTATAGAGCATAAAACAGCATTTTTCAAAAATACAATAAGATAAAAGCAAAGAAATATACAAAGGGAGTCTATAATAGAAAAAGTGCGTTCTTTATTATTTCAGGAAGTGTACAAAGAAAAAAATTCTCTCATATCATCAGCAGATAGAGAGAATTTCTTTTTATTACTTAATATAGGTATTATTTGGCTTTCTTCTTTGATTTTAGAAAACTATCCGGATATGTCATCTGGTTAATCACCTCTCCGCCACGTAACCGTACCCAAGTATCAAAAGTTCTTTGATTCTCTTTCAGTACGATCACACGCGCACCATTTGGCCTCAGATGATTATAGATGGTATTTCCTCCGGAAAAGCGTCCATAAGCCAACAAAATATCCTTGTGCATCACTGCAAAATCGTTATCATGATCGTGTCCACAGAAAGTAGCAATCACATCCCCTTGCTCCTTTATGGCAGTAAACATACCGGAATTAAGTCTCGGGCAGCTAACATTCTCTCCTTTTGAACCCAACAAGGGATTTTTTCCGTCAGCTTCAGCCTCAGCATATTCGGGCAAAGGAATATGGAAAAAAGCAAGAGATGGAAGAGGAGTTCCACCATTCTGTTCAGTAAAGGCACTACTTTGCTCACGATACCAATTGATTTGATCAAACTTCAACCAATCATATCCGCCAATTCCTTGTAATTTTGGACGAGCATGCGAGTCAAGACAATAAAGTACTGCTGCCGCATGCGATCCATCACTGGACATCACTGGTAAAGCATAATCGGGACTAAAAGCTCCGTTACGATCGGGCTGTATATTATAAGGCATAGCACTAATGATATCGTAGATTTCACTCAATGTACAATCAAATTGTTCATCGTGATTGCCAAATACAACGGCAAATGGAATCTGACGTTCCGAAATACAAGCAAATAATATCGGTAGAATTTTTGCTACTGAAGCAGAATAAACCAAATCTCCCGTTACCATCACAAAATCTGGTTTTTCAGCATCCAACACTTCTTCCATGCATTCTATAGCCGTATTTGAGGCCTTCTTTCCCCACTTGTAATGGAGATCTGTAAACTGCACAATTTTAAACTCTCCATTAGAAGAAAAATGAAGAACAGGTTCTTGTGCATGACTGGCAAGAACCATGCACAGAAACACGATACAAATAACAATATTACGTTTCATTGTCACTTACTAAGATCCAGTACTACTCGTAAGCCTAAGCCCTTTTCACGTGTATCCTGTTCCACTCTGCGACGGAAAGCTACACGAAGGTTATCAGGGGATTCACTATCCCAGGCACCACCACGACGCACACGGTTCTTATCAGCTTTAGATCCGATAGGGTCCGAAACTTCTCCCTTAGGATACTCATTCTTATAGTCCATACAGAATTCCCACACATTACCACTCATATCATAGAATCCCAGTTCATTAGGCTTCTTCGTTTTTACAGCATGCGTCGTATTCTGACTATTCGGATAATACCAACCTACTTCATCGACATTAGCACTTCCACTATATTGTGTAAGCTGAGTTTTGTTTCCACCACGAGCCACATATTCCCATTCTGCTTCGGTCGGCATACGGAAACGTACTCCTGTCAGTTCACTCAATTTTGAAAGGAAAACCTGGCACTCATCCCAAGTTACCATTTCCACGGGTTTATTAGGATCTTTAAAAGTAGAAGGATTACTGTCCATAACATACTCCCACAATGCCTGTGTCACTTCCGTTTCACCCATATAAAAGTCTTTTGTAATCTTTACCCAATGAACAGGCTGTTCATCTTTGTCCGCATTTTGCTGTTCAGGAGTAGCTCCCATTTTGAACATACCGGGTTTTACAAGCAACAAGTCAAAACTTACCGGTTTTTTAGTCTGTACACCAATGATATTAGCCTGTGGCTTCAAGTCCACGGTAATTCTTGGTTTCAGGAAATTCTCACCCGGTTTAGTAACCGTCATAATATAGGTGGATTTCGACTTCACGCTCTCAAAATCGCAACGCAAAGGAGTAAAATCTGAGGTTTTAATAGTAAGCCAACTGGAGCCTCCGATCAAATAGACCCAATATTCTCCATCCTTGTACTCAGACTTTACAATATCCCCCTCAAATTTAGCATCCGGCACAGTCAATCCTACCTTAATTAAGGCACAAGGATCGCCATTCAAATCAGCAACTTGATGCACCTGAGCTGATAAATCTGATGAATCAACATGAAAATCGCTCATGGTCAGCTCTTGTGCATAAAGCGAGCATAACGAGAAACATAGCAAAACTGCTGCAAAAAAAATCTTTTTCATATAAATTGGTTTGTTGTTATTATGGTAATTTGACATCTGAAAATCCGAATACATTTTCTCCCATAGGCTGCCAGGTTCTTACCTGTATTTTGGGCTGCTCTTCATTGGTAAAATCCCAAATCAGGACAACCATACCTTCATCATGGTAGGTCGATGAATACCAGTTCTGTCGTAATGTCACTGCATAGTACTGAGTTTTCCCCGGAGCACCATTACGTTTAATCTCATAATCATTGAACTCTACATTGATATAACCTTTATGTTTTTCACGGTCGAAAACGCGACGAAGACTAGCCAAATACTGTTGTTTGTTCTTTTGGACATATTCTACTTTTGCCGCATCTGCCATCCCAACTTCGCTTTTTTGTCTTTGCATTACCACTTTACCTGTAATAATCAAAGCATCATCACTGAAGATATCTTCCATAAATTTCAGATTCTTATCATTATAGGCTTTTCTGAACTGTTCGCACCAGTGAATAATTTGTAAACGACGGTCCACATCATTCAAACGTACGCCTTCTTTCAGCAGTTGCTGATATTGCCGGGTTTCCATGGCAAAATTAAAATCAACAATTCGCCCTGCGGGACTAAAATCAATGCAAATTTCCTGATACTTAGATTTTTGGGCATCAAACGCAGCATCCAATGGCTTCATTTCTACCCCAATATTTCTTACCTGAAAGCCACGCAAGCTTCCATTATTTCGTTCCAAACGTACACAATGCTCTACGATATCATTATCCATCGTACGAAAATGAACATTATTCCACGTCATTCCAATGCTCTGTGAAGCCAAATTATCAATGTCAATACCACTATAATTGATGTCTGAATTGCTGGATTCCGCAGTATTAATAGCAGTCAGCAAGCCCATCACCTGCTGCTCTATCTTCGTTTTTAAAGCACCATCCGGAATACCATCAGAAAACTCAAAAAGGACCTCGTTTTGTGCTTGTAAAAGCATGCAACAACCCAACATCCAAAAAGCGAATACTAATTTTCTCATATTTCTATAACATTACTATTTATATATACACAAACAGCATAAGCTTCTAAACCAAATCTTATTCTTATTTGGAAAACTCAAACCACACTGCACTCTTTCCCTTACCAAAATAGTTATCCAACGAATCATACTGGCGAGTTCTGAAATTAACCCGGTCATTGGTGCCAGGTCCCAGAATCGTCACTAAACTTTTATCCGTATCATCTTCCAGGATAACCCAAAAACATTCTGCTACATTCTTACATTCATTGTATGTACCAAAACGTTTTACTTTATAATCTACCTTCATGCGATTAAGAACTCCTATCACTCCCTGTAAATTAGGTTTCTGCAACATTTCATTCAAGGCCTCCTGCTGCCATTCCACGGGAAGGGCCATCGAAGCTTCAGAAGAGGTTACAGGTGCCGCTGTAGGTTCAGTTGCCACAACCGGTTCAGAAGTTACAGCCGGAGCTGCTTCAGGTGCTGCAACTGATTCAACAGGTTCAGGTGCTGCAATTGGCTCTACTTTTGATTCGAACGGTGTATCATCCGCCGCTGACTCAAAAGGAACATAATCAGCTTTATTTACGTAGACAAAAACACGCATATTAGTGCCACGCTTTCCTTTTATACATTGCACCTTCGTCAAGCTATGCTCTGTAACCTTGCTTTCAGGAGGTAAGTTTTTGTCATTGATATAATCATTAATATAGTTGGCCAACATCAAAGTGGCAGCTTCACGTGCCTCCTCTTCAGTCTCCATAGTAGATTCGGCATAGAAATATTTTCCGTCACGTTTAATGTCGTTTATCTGCTTCGTTATACCCGAATTTTGTGCAATAGCCCCCGTAACCGAGAGGCAGCCCAACAGCAACATCAGAATTCGTTGTTTCATACCTTTAATTTTCATCTTCCTTAAACAAATTTTTTATTTTAAAAGTGGGAACATAACTAGTCAGACGGGCTGTTATATTTCCTTTCTTATCCAGTAACTGTTCTACATCGCAAGTTACTTTCATCACATGGCAATATCCTTCATTGGCATTGCGCATTAATAATTCACAAACGGCAAGCGTACCCTCAAAGCTAATTACTCCGAAATAAGGGGTACACCCTTGTCTCAAAAAGTAACTAACAAACTGCAACAAAGGCATTTCAAAGTTTTCATCAGGAGCATCATACTTTTTCAGACGGACATTTATCCTAAAATCATTTTTCAGATTAACGGTTGTCAGCAGGTTTGCCAAGCTCTCCAAAGGATGCTTCCGATTGAACAGCAACTGATATTTCCCATCATCCGATTTCTCATAATAACGGGTGGTACTTAGTTCAGCCGTGTAACAAGTATCTCCGGGAAGAACAAAATAATTCGGCTGCCAAGTCTTAACCAAAAACTTAGGGTTAACTTTTGCGGTATCTGCCGGTAACAAAGGAGCACGTTTTATAGCACTAACAATACGTCGCTCGTTTTCTACCATTTCAGTACCATGAAGCAAATCATAACTAATAGGGAAATCAACAGAACAAGTTAGTTTATCACCCCGATACCAGCTAACCTTATAGCGCCTGTCAGACAGATTGTCAATAGTCAGGTTTAAAGTGGTATCACCAACCTGTTTACGCAGATCGGACATTTCTCCAACTGTAAAATTGATATTATCTTCTGCTAATTGTTTCTCTACAGACTTCTCACGTTTCAATGGTAGATCAATGCTCAGCACATATCGCTCTAAGAAATTGTATACAGCAGGAACCTGTAGCAATTGGCGTTGTTCCTCAGAAAACAAAAGATAACCAATATGGCTTACCCTTCCACCATCTACAGTAACACTCAACGGACGTTTTTTATAAAAAAGCTCTGTATTATAACGACCATCTTTCAAAGTACTCAACTGATCTGCCAACTTTAATGAGGTTGCCATATCAGCCAATAAATCGGTCTGATAACTGTTCTGAGCTATCAACGACATGGTATTCACCCCCGAGAGGGCAAATACCATGAATAATGAGTAGAAGATGGTCTTCATAACATTCAATGTTTATCAACCACCAATCTGAATTGTCTTACGCGTTCCATCCTTACGTTGAAGTTCACCTTGCTGTAAGTTACCATCCTTAAACTTAGCGTTCATAATTTTATCGCCCGGCTTTAAGTCCAAAGTTTCTTTATCTCTATTTTTCAAGTCGAGTGAATACCCTTTCGTAACATAAGCAATACCAATACCATTGGGTTTACCACTTCCATTCGTTGGTCCTTCAAAATAACCATAAGGCAGATTTATACGTGCAGGAGCATCCTTTTTCACTGTTTCCGCAACATCGGTAGACTTGGCATCTTCCTGTGTAGAAACTTTAATTGTATCTTCCACCTCAGTCACAAGTTGTTCTGCTTCTTGTTCCACAATTTCTTTACCTTCTAGAGACTCACCAGAAGATACGATAGTATCCTTTTCTACTGTTACTACAGTTTCTGTAGCTGCTTTCTCACCTGAGAATGCAAAATATGCGCCACCTCCACCAAGCACAATTACAGCAGCAGCAATACCACCAATAAGAGTCCAATTAGTAGTACGCGGAGGAGCTACTTTTGTCAAGTTCTCACCACATTCTTCGCAAACAAAATCTTTCCCTGCACGAATCTGCTGAATTGTCTTTTCAGCACACTTTGGACAAGGCTTACCATCACCATTATCACGATTAGTACAGATACCATACATATATCTGTCTCTTGCATTATTACTTCTTGCCATAATTGTTTTCCTTAACGTTTCGTATTAATCATTTCTATTGCTTTTCTTGCGTCCGCACCAAACTGGGTATATTTGGGAGAAGTAGGACTTGAGCATTCTTTTGAGACAAAGTCGCGCATCAGCACTTTCACCTTTTCCACCATAGCATTACGCTCACTAACTTTTAATTCTGTATTTTTCAGAATACTATCAACTTTCTCTTGAATACTATCACGCATTTCAGATGTGAAATCTTCACTAACAGGTATATCAGTAAAGTTGGCAGCTATGAAAGTCGTAGTCGGCGTTCCCCACTCATCTTCTGTGATCATGCACCATCCTTGCTCCTCTCTGGCATCCTGCGTATATTGTATAAGATCGTTAGCGGCAGCCACAAAGAGATAAGGAGTGAATTCTTTCAGAGGAATAATCTTTTCACCCATAATACCCGGCAATTGCGTACCGTCACCTTCACTGTGAAGCAAGATACGAGCCTCTGCAGCTTCGGTAGGATTTGGGTTCTGAACCATATCATTATATTCCCTTTCATAGTTTGTCATCCAAGAAATAGCACGCATAGGGAAACAATACTTCACAGCTGCAATGGTGATTTCATTCATGCGTTGATCTGAAATATTAAACCGGATGGTACTTCCCGGTGTACCGTTTCCAAATGAACTCTTCAAAGCATTCTCCAATTTTACAGCAAAAGCCTTGAGAGAATCATTACCTTCATAACTTGGCAAACTTACCAGAATCGTTTTGCGATTAATGGACTCCGGATGAGATACAGGATTCGGATTGTTATTCAAAGCTTTACTAAGTTGTCCTTCATCAAGTTTTAGGAAAACACCACTCTGATTTACAACATCACTGGCAAAACGTCTGATATCATCATCCGTTAGGAGAACTTTTTGCAATTGCTGCAAAATATTCATGCCGAGTATCTTATCTTGCTGACATTCTTGATCATGAATCTCACGGATTTGTCCGGCCAGTTGCAGGTCAAACAGATCAAAAATAGTATCCTCAGTAGTCTGAGCTGCCAATTCATCGAAATGAGCAAAAGTCCGGTTACCAACAATTGCTTTACGCAAACCTCCCGAAAGAGTTTCCTGGCGATGTTTATCCAAGATGATAGTACGTTCAAACTTAATCATCTTCTCGTCTTCACATACTTCAATAATAGCTTTAGAAAGATCAGCTACCCCTTTACTCTTCTGATTACGATCCGCAATACGCTTTTCTGCCATTTCCATCGAAATGTAAAGTTTACCGGCAAATTCAGTAACCTGTGCATGGAACTCTTCAAAAGCTGCACGCAACTTACCCAATAAGGAAGCCTGAAACTTCTTAGCCAATTTAGTCGTCTTCTCAACATAAAGGTCTGAAAGGATTTCCTGATGATCCGTATAACGACGGGCAGAAGCACCGGCTGCACGTGCTATAAGACTAGCATGCGACCAGTCATATTCATTAGCAGCGGCATCGTCTGAGTACTGCTTGATCTTTTCATCACAAGTCGTAATCTCTGCATCGATGTTGGCTCTGCGTTTCTTAATATAAATCAGGATTTCATCACAAATGTGAAGCAAATCGTCCAGAGAAAGTTGTCCTTCATACCATTTTGTATAAAGATCACGTTCGATACGTTCTACAATATAACTGGCTTGTTCCTTCAAAATACGGTCATCACCCTTATCCTGATAGTACTCCTCTACGCCTTTTTTCAAGCGGAAGTTATTCTTAAACTCACCTTCGCAGAAACTTTCCAGATATTTCAACGGATTCTTATCGGCTGCTTTCGCATCATCATAAGAATAGAAGTTTGTGGTTGATTTCCAATAATCCTGTATTGAATCGAAATTCTTATCCGTATCGTAAATCTTCTCGTTAAGCGTGAGGAATGAGTCGCTCAGTCTCCAGTCACGTAAATGTGCATCATTAATATAGAGTTGCTTATAATCCTTCTTCACACTCTCCTGTACAAAACCAAAGTCATCCTTAAAATTATTATACTGCATTTGACGAAGCACCTGTTGCCCAATAGTATAAGAGATATGTTCGATGATACGCTTCTCAGGATAGATAACACGTTTGATACCAAATGAACTAATAGCTTTCGTACGAGCACGTTCTTTATCGTTGCCCTTAGATTTTACGCTATACTCTACACAAAAATCATTAATATTTTCAGAACTCAGTCCACGAATAAAATCACCGGTGGTATCTGCATTATATTCCAAAAACATACGGAAATAAATCGTATCGGCCAGTAACTGTGGCAATTCAGTGAAAGAGTTTACAGTAACGCCATTTTCATTAATATTGGAATAAAGCATCAAGCCAAACTGCTTGTTGGAATCCAAATCAAGTGAAATGTGTTCATCACCACGAATCACATCACAAGGAAGGAAGCGTCCCACATTCAATGCACTCAACTCACAAAGAGCGGCATATCCATTCTGATGGTAACGTCCAGCCTGACATCCGGCAGGAATCTCCAATTCCGGTACCATAGCATAGACCGTAATAACAGCATCACGGAAAGATGCTTGAGCACGTGCCTGAGCCACAGCATCAATGATAGCTCCCGATCCTGTACCACCTGCCAAACCGGTAAAAATATGAATATTCACAGAGTCTTTGCGGCTGATAGCCCTCACCTTTTCGTATTGTGCTCTCAGAGCAGCGACGTATTTGTTACAATTAGCAGCAAAAAGGATGCGACCTGCACGTCTCTTTTGTCCGGCAGCAGCACCTACTTCGCCTAATGTATTGCGCATTGATGCACCATTACGTACAATGTTTTTCAATCCGGGAAAGTTATCCACATTGTCTAATATCTGACCAAGATTAACTGACTTAATGTCCACAAACTCACTCTCTGTAAAAGAAGCATCTTTACCCATTACTTTGAAAGACGGGTCACCAGGCTGCATCATCTCACGTGTTGAGTCAACGTAGATAAAGCCAATTGATAGTTGAGCGCGATCTGTCTCGTTAGGAAACTCTAAAAACAAACGTTTACGAAGGGCTTTCAACACTTTGCCTCCTGTACCGCCCAAACCTATCAGAATGTGGTTAGGACTCTGAGAATCTAATTTTTCCATCATTTATAATTTATATATTTATTGTTTTTACATAGCCATATTACTTATCATCTTCTGGTCCGATGCCCTCGATTATTACGGTGTATACCGGAAGTACGCCTACGATGATTAGAAACCCGGTTTGCTTCCATCGCTCCTCCACCAATCATCACACCGAATGCAAGAACGATTCCTCCCACAATCCATCCAAAGCGCCGCCAGATGTACCTATTTAGACTATCAATGACCATCGTTTTTATATCCATCACATTTGCAGGGGTGATCTCAGCTTTGCCCAGATAAGATTCCAACAATGAATATTTATCTTTGACAATTGTCCAATCAATATTCTCACCAACAGCCTGTGCTGAAGCAACTACATTTTCTACATATTTTTTTGTTTTATTAGCGCCAATCAACGCTGTAAACTGAAAAGTCATAAAGAAAAGCCAAAAGACCCCTATGAGTCCACTAATCAAATAAGAGATACCACATATTTTATGAGCAAGATACATCACAAAGCCTGAGAGTATTAATCCTATTAATAATCCCCAGAGCAAAGCAGAAATATAATTAAACAAAATATCCATCACTTAAACCCTACTTAGATATTGATTAACTACCAGACTCAATCCCTTCCTATTGATAAGAAACTCCAAGAGATTCTTCAATATTCGTTTAAAAAAAAAGATATTGCAAATATATATATAATATTTAAAAAACAAGCAAAAGCTCAAAAAAATAAGTAAAAAATTAAGCAAGTAACCAGCAAAACAAAAATATAAAGAATTATTTCTTTCCGATTACCTATTAAACAATTCGAACGTAAATTTTACACCCACTTCTTTATAATTCCAATTTTCAAAGCCGGCGAAAAAGCCAAAATCAAAGACATGTGTACCGATACCATAGCCCACTTCAATATAAGGTTTCAGACGAGGAACAAACAAAGCACCAAAATAAAGTCGCTCATTCAGTACATATTGGCTTATTTTATTTAAATGAGGAATTATCAGGAAGGGAGCTTCATAAGTGACATGCCCCCTGAAATATCTGCGCGAGGAATTATACCAATACCTATCAAGCAATTGGAAAACTCCACCAAAATCGTCATTCCAACCTGTCGGAAGATTCGTACGCCGGAAATTCGCAAAATCAATAAAATAAACTCCGGTTTGTTCTGTAAAAGTACCCCAACCCAACCGATAATAAAAATCGCGCATCAATCCCAATGGGATTGTATGTTGTAAGTCTATTTCAAATCGTTCATAATTATTTGAATTAGGCAAGATTCCTTTAAAGCCGCGCTCCCAGTCCAATGATATTGTAGGATATTTGGAATGAAGATTTACTTTTCGATTACCATTCATATAATAATATTGTCCCGGAGTCCATGTCAAGCGTATTCCCGGAGCAAAACTATTATAAACACGGGGTAATTTGTCCAATACCTCCTCATCAATGTCAGGTGGTATGGAAGGCTGCCCGGATTCAGTAGTGGAAGAAGTACCGGAATCTATCACAGTAGCCTTGCCTTTCGCCGTATCCCTACGCCGATGCATGGAAAGATTCAAATCCAAGGTCAAACCATTGACAATCTCCCAACTATGCCTCATAATAAGGTAAAGATCTTTATAGTAATTCAGCCGGAGCCTACTCACGTCGAAAATACTGTCCGGAATATCTTTCAGCTCATCCAATATGGCACTACTATAAACACGGTTACCATCACCAAACTCCACATACAAAGAAGCCCCCTTACGAGGATTATAATCAAAACTCGACCTCACCTGCCAGTAAAATTCTTTCTGTTTAAAGTTATAACCAGCTCCCGGGGAAATCTGCAAACGCCGATCACCTGAGAATAATTGGTTATACCTCAATGTCTGACGATAGGAAAGCCCGTTCAACGCACTATAACCGAACATAAAAGGATTGATAATAGGAGAACCACGAAGCCTTCCGTAATTATTCAGATCCACTGTATAGTAATCTATCATCGCATCTCCCAAGTGTCCCCAAAACACCTTTCGCTTCTTGACAGGCGTAGAGTCGTTAAGTTGAGAATAAGTACGATAAAGTTCCTGTTCATGAGCAGTCAGAGGAATAGGACGTACACGATTGAAATGAGCTGTATCGTAGCGGTACGCATCAGGTACCGCAGTCATTTTATAGATTCCCGATAAATCATATTTGGAACCCGTTTTCCGCGTCAGATGGGCCGGTTTGCGCTGACGGATGTCCCGGTAATTAAGTGTTGCTACATAACTTCCGTCTATCAAATTTCCCAACAAACGGAAAGTACCTGTAACATCATATTTCACAGGCAAGAACTCATCAGGTTCTCCTACTTCCCCCATTTTCAGCAGATTAGTAAAGCGAAACATCTCAGAACGGCCAGAGAAGCGGATTTCACGTATGCTCCATACATCAGTATTCACAATCATATACCCACCCACTAACTGATAGCTTCTGTTTTTGGGCATGAAACGAATTTTATACTGACGATTATGAGAATCTCCCATAATAGAATCCACAAAATAGGTGTAATATTTTCTGGCATCCGAAGCTAAAGGGGAGAGGAGTTTATCATATAGCAACGTGGAAGCATAAATATTTATGTGAAAATGTTCCATCAGGCGCCCATCGGCTTCCCAGAACCCTTTAGTAGTTCCCATGCTTGCCTTCACTTCCTGTTCATAACGATTAGGAGCGGTGAAGTGGAGTTCACTATATGTTTCCATCATATATTCATGCATACCCTTTCTGGTACGGAACATGGTAGGCAAATAATGGATAATGAAATTCCGCTTTTTCACATTCACCTTTCCTTTTATATAGAGTTCCGCATTATAGCTTTCTACTATATTTGCATAAAAGGGTGCGAAATAGAAAACCCGTTCCATTACAGAGTCCGCCAGATGTTGCAGCTGCTTATCCCGCTCATCGACCGCATTTTCTGCATTGGCCTTTTGAAAAACGGAAAATAAAAGTCCGAGCCCTATCCATATATATATTAGATGTTTCAAACGTAAATCCTCAAATTAGTTGGGACAAATATAGAAAAAAAGGTTGTAAAACGAAGGAATAGCTTTTTTTTTAATACATACCAAATACACACCTAATCCAGACCAAGCCCGTACCAACCCCGTGTCAAGACCGTACCAACTCCGTGTCAAGTCCAAATGTATAGACACGGAGTTGGTACGGACCAGACTTGATCCTAATACGGCATTGATACTTCGGAGAGTAGAAACAACAAATATCACAATTTGCATATTTTGCAATACAAGCAATCCTTTTCAGGGGGTACCTGCAAGAAAAATTGCATTATTTTCAAGAATACCCCCTAAAAAATAGGGGTACTTCCAGAAAAAACATATAATTTTGCGTCCAACAATCAACAAAAGGAAGACAAGTATGTCAAAAATGAGATTCTACGCCTTGCAAGAGCTCGCCAACCGGCGCCCTCTTGAAGTTACTACCCCTTCGAACAAATTATCCGATTATTACGGAAGTCATGTGTTTGACCGCAAAAAAATGCAAGAGTACTTACCCCGGGAAGCTTACAAAGCTGTGACAGATGCCATAGAAAAAGGTACCCCTATCAGTCGCGAAATAGCCGACCTGATAGCAAACGGTATGAAGAGTTGGGCAAAATCCCTGAATGTCACTCATTACACTCACTGGTTCCAGCCACTGACGGATGGTACTGCCGAAAAACATGACGGCTTTATCGAATTTGGAGAAAATTCAAATGTAATCGAGCGTTTCTCCGGCAAATTACTGATCCAGCAGGAACCGGACGCTTCTTCTTTCCCTAACGGAGGCATACGTAATACGTTTGAAGCTCGCGGATATACCGCTTGGGATGTCTCTTCACCCGCTTTCGTTGTAGATACCACATTGTGTATTCCCACAATCTTTATCTCTTATACCGGTGAAGCACTGGACTATAAGACTCCATTACTGAAAGCACTAGGTGCTGTGGACAAGGCTGCCACGGAAGTATGCCAGTTATTCGATAAGAATGTAACCCGTGTATTCACGAATCTGGGATGGGAACAAGAATATTTCCTGGTAGATTCCGCCCTATACAATGCCCGTCCCGATCTTTGTCTGACCGGACGCACGCTTATGGGACATTCGTCTGCAAAAGACCAACAGTTGGAAGACCACTATTTCGGTTCTATCCCCCCACGGGTAACAGCTTTCATGAAAGAGCTGGAAATAGAATGCCACAAACTTGGAATTCCGGCAAAAACACGCCATAACGAAGTTGCCCCCAACCAATTTGAATTGGCTCCAATCTTTGAGAACGCCAACCTTGCCAATGATCATAATCAGTTGGTAATGGACCTGATGAAGCGTATTGCCCGTAAACATAACTTTGCCGTGTTGCTACATGAGAAGCCTTACAGCGGTGTTAACGGTTCGGGAAAACATAATAACTGGTCACTCTGTACCGATACCGGAATCAACCTTTTTGCTCCCGGTAAGAATCCAAAAGGAAACATGCTTTTCCTCACTTTCCTGGTGAACGTATTAATGATGGTTTATAAGAACCAGAATTTGCTGCGTGCTTCTATTATGAGTGCAGGTAACAGTCACCGTTTAGGTGCCAATGAAGCGCCGCCCGCTATTTTATCCATATTCTTGGGCAGACAGTTATCTGCCACTCTGGATGATATAGTACGTCAGGTAGGAGACGATAAAATGACTGCCGAAGAAAAAACAACTCTTAAGTTGGGAATCGGACGTATTCCGGAAATTCTCCTCGATACGACAGACCGTAACCGTACTTCTCCGTTTGCTTTCACCGGCAATCGTTTTGAATTCCGTGCAGCCGGTTCTTCATCCAACTGCGCAGCAGCCATGATTGCCATCAATGCTGCTATGGCTAACCAGTTGAATGAATTCAAAGCATCCATCGACAAACTGATGGAAGAAGGAATTGGTAAAGATGAAGCCATTTTCCGCATTCTGAAAGAAACTATCATCGCTTCCGAAGCTATCCGTTTCGAAGGAGACGGCTACTCTGACCAATGGAAAGAAGAAGCCGCCCGCCGCGGACTGACTAATATTTGCCATGTACCCGAAGCTCTGATGCACTATATGGACAACCAATCCCGCTCAGTATTGATCGGCGAACGTATCTTTAATGAAACGGAACTCGCCTGTCGTCTGGAAGTAGAATTGGAGAAATACACCATGAAAGTACAAATTGAGAGCCGCGTATTGGGTGACCTGGCCATCAATCACATTGTTCCCATAGCAGTCAGCTACCAAAACCGCCTGCTGGAGAACCTGCTCGGACTCAAAGAAATCTTCTCTCCTGAAGAATACGAAGTACTAAGTGCCGATCGTAAAGAACTGATACGGGAAATTTCCAAGCGTGTAACTTCTATCAAAGTCCTTGTACGCGAAATGACCGAAGCCCGTAAAGTGGCCAATCATATGGATAGCTACAGAGATAAGGCTTTTGCCTACGAAGAAAATGTACGCCCATATCTGGAAAAGATACGTGATCATATCGATCACCTTGAAATGGAGGTTGACGACGAGATTTGGCCGTTGCCGAAATATAGGGAATTGTTGTTCACAAAATGATAATTTAGCGCGTAGCGCTAAATTAAGTGACGAGCTACAAGCTACCAGTAACAAGTTGCTGCGCTATAGCCCTAAAAACTATTATATAGTAGCTTACGCTTACATGCCCAAAGGTACTTGTAGCTCGTAGCCCGTAGCTTGCCACTTAATTCCATATTTGAAAATTCCTGCCCGATTACTGCATCTTTTCGTGTCTTTTGTGCAATATTTAATTTTTTCTTTTTACATTTGTGCTGTATAACACAGTTTTGCAGCAGTTATGGTAAAAATGAATTTGTCAGACGTGAATGTTCCGGAGCTGATAGCCGATATGTGGGAGCCCCTGAATGAAGAGCAGCGAGAATTTCTCGCGAACCATTTTACGCTCCAGAATTATAAGAAAAATGAGGTCATTCACTGCGAAGGTGAGACTCCGAAATATCTCATGTGCCTCTTGAACGGAAAGGTCAAGATTTACAAGGATGGCGTTGGCGGCAGAAGCCAGATTATCCGCATGATTAAGCCTGTAGAATATTTCGGTTATCGCGCCTATTTTGCCAAAGAAGACTATGTTACTGCTGCTGCTGCTTTCGAACCCTCTCTTATTTGCCTGATACCAATGAGCGCTATCACAACATTGGTTTCACAAAACAATGATCTTGCCATGTTCTTCATCAAGCAATTATCTATCGACCTGGGAATTGCAGACGAGCGTACCGTCAACCTAACACAGAAACACATTCGCGGAAGACTGGCCGAATCACTTCTTTTCCTCAAAGAAAGTTATGGACTGGAAGAAGACGGTTCCACCCTCAGTATTTATCTCTCACGCGAAGATCTGGCAAACCTGTCTAATATGACAACCTCCAATGCTATCCGTACCTTATCACAATTCGCTACCGAACGCCTTATCACGATTGATGGACGGAAAATAAAGGTCATCGATGAGGAAAAACTGAAGAAAATAAGTAAAATAGGATAAAGGATAGTGATTGTCTTCCCCCTAAAGGCAATTACTGTTTTTTCCTCTTTCCTGTTTTACCCTATTTATAAACTTAACACACATAAATGCCATGAAAAAAGGATTAAGTGCTTTGCTATTAGCAAGCCTGCTGTGTGCCTCCTCCGGCTGTCAGCAAAATCAAAAAGAGGTAGTGAACGAGTATAACATCGTTCCGATGCCCAATCAAATGACTCCTCAAGAGGGACGTTTTCAACTGAGTAATAAAGTATCTGTCGCCACTGCCAGTTGCACTCCGGAAGTACAAGCCATTGCAGATAGCTTGATCGCCCGTATCCAATTGACCTCCGGTATCTCTTTGCAAAGTAACCCGCAAGAAAATCCGGAACAACCTGATATACGTTTCGTTACGGAAGATGGAATGCCTAAAGAAGGATACAAGCTTTCTATCACTCCAAATGAAATCACCCTTTCAGCATCCCATCCCAACGGTTTCTTTTATGGAGTACAGACTATGTACCAACTGTTGCCGCCTGCTGTTTATGGAAAAGCAACAGTGAAACGTGCTAACTGGTCTCTACCCGCCGTCGAAATAGAAGATTCTCCCCGTTTTCCTTACCGCGGTTTGATGCTGGATGTTTGCCGCCACTTCTCCACCACCGATTATATTTATAAATTCATCGATATGCTTGCCATGCATAAGATGAATATCTTCCACTTCCACCTGACAGATGACCAGGGCTGGCGAATAGAAATCAAGAAATACCCGAAACTACAGGAAGTAGGTTCAAAACGGAAAGAGACACTGATAGACTACTACTATGTAAACTGGCCGCAAATCTTCGATGGAAAAGAACATGGCGGATACTATACCCAAGAGGAAATTAAAGATATAGTAGCCTATGCAGCAAGTAAGTATATCACTGTCATTCCCGAAATAGAAATGCCGGGACATGCTATTGCAGCACTTGCCTCCTACCCTGAACTGTCTTGCAGACCGGATACGACATACGAAGTAACCGGCACATGGGGTGTGTTCGAAGAAGTCTTCTGTCCCAAAGAAGAAACATTCCAATTCCTGGAAGGTGTATTGGATGAAGTTATAGAATTGTTCCCCAGTTCATATATTCATATTGGCGGTGACGAATGTCCCAAGGATGCCTGGATGAAATGCGCACATTGCCAAGGATTAATCAAAGAGTTAGGTCTGAAAGACGACATCACTCCGAATGCCATTGACGGTAAGAAGCATACGAAAGAAGAAAAGCTGCAAAGTTACTTCATCACCCGTATGGAAAAATACCTCAACAGTAAAGGACGAAATATCATAGGCTGGGATGAAATCCTGGAAGGCGGACTGGCTCCCAATGCAACAGTCATGTCCTGGCGCGGTGTAGAAGGCGGTATCACAGCTGCCAAAGCCGGGCATGATGCAATTATGACTCCGAGTCCGTACGCTTATCTGGACCAGTACCAGGAGGAACCGGAAACTGCACCGACTACTATCGGTGGATATAATACACTTAAGAAAACATATAGTTATAATCCTGTTCCCGATGATGCGGAAGAATTGATAAAGAAACATATTATCGGTGTGCAAGGTAATATCTGGAACGAATATATGCAGAATGACGAACGCCGTGACTACCAAGCATTCCCCCGTGCCGTAGCTTTGGCAGAAACAGGCTGGACGCAGAACAGCAGAAAAAACTGGAACAGTTTCCGGAACCGCATGGTAGAAGATTTCGAACGTATGGATGTTATCAATGTGAAAGCTTGCCGTAATTTCTTTGATGTAAACATCAACACTCATGTATACGACGGAACATTGAAAGCTGTGCTGGAAACATTCTATCCGGATGCTGAAATCAGATACACAACGGATGGAAGTGCGCCGACTGCCAAATCCGAACTTTACACACAACCCTTTATCTGGGAAGGCAATATAGACTTACAGGCGGCGACCTTCAAAGATGGTAAGATGCTTGGGAAAGTAAACGGTAAGAAACTGTATGCAAACCTGATAAGCGGAAAACGATACACTACCACTCCTCATTGGGGCTGGATGAGTGGAGATATCTTCGGAGAAAACGATGTATTGGGCACAGATACCACTACACTGGGATTGACCAATGGAAAACGAGGTAATATCGCTTCTTTCACACCGTGGGTGGCTTTTAAGCTGAACGAGAAAAACAACAATGAACTCGTATTCTCTGTAGATATGGAGAAACCGATCACTATCAGTAAGATTGTTTTCGGTACACTTTATAACCCTGCTTTCCGTGTTCTGCCTGCAAGTGCAGCTCGCGTAGAGGTATCAACTGACGGTAAGGAATTTAAGGAAATAGCTCAGGCATCCTATACTCGAGAATATCCGGAACATGGCAGAAAAATGTTCACCGACGCTCTGGAATGTACGCCTACCAAAGCACGTTACATCAAAGTGACATTGAAGAGTGGTGGAACATTGCGTAATGGCATCGACTGCCGGAAAGATTCACCGGAAGATATAATTCCTTCAGACTTATATGTAGATGAGATAGAAGTATATTAATAAAAAGAAAGCTCCGGATTGTGAATGATAATCCGGAGCTTTCTTTTTATACTATTTTGCTATCCACAAGGGAAGCATTTCTTTACGCTACTTTAGGCAAGACACTTGGATGAAAGATATCTCTCAGCCTCGAGTGCCGCCTTACAACCACTACCTGCTGCCGTAATAGCCTGACGATAATGTGGATCAGCAATATCACCGGCCGCAAACACACCCGGCACTTTCGTACGAGGACTGTCACCTTCTGTAATGATATAACCTGTTTCATCCGTATCCAGATATGCCTTGAAGATATCCGAGTTCGGCTGATGACCGATAGCCAGGAAGAATCCATCGATAGCCAAATCATAACGTTCTTCATCCGGTTCACCCATGCGTTTCACCAGATGAACACCTTCTACACCGTTCTCTCCAAATAAACCTACAGCATTATGTTCAAACAGTACATCAATATTTTCATGCTTCATCACACGCTCCTGCATGATCTTAGAAGCACGTAAGAAGGGTTTTCTCACAATCAGATAAACCTTCTTAGCCAGTCCGGCAAGGTATACAGCCTCTTCACAAGCCGTATCACCGCCACCCACTACTGCCACTACCTTTTTGCGGTAGAAGAAGCCGTCACAAGTAGCACAAGCGCTGACACCCATACCGGCATATTTCTTTTCATCGTCCAGTCCCAGATATTTAGCGGTAGCACCTGTAGCGATAATCAACGTATCTGTTTCAATCACTTTTTCTTCATCAATCGTCACTTTATATGGAGCTGCACTCAGGTCGGAAGCAGTTGCAATACCGAAACGCAGGTCTGCACCGAAACGTTCTGCCTGCTTGCGCAAGTCATCCATCAATTGTTGGCCACTGACACCTTCCGGGTAACCGGGAAAGTTCTCCACATCTGTAGTAGTTGTCAACTGACCACCCGGCTGCAATCCTTCATAAAGCACCGGAGAAAGGTTGGCACGCCCTGCATAAATAGCTGCAGTATAACCGGCTGGACCAGAACCTATAATCAGACATTTTACTTTTTCTGTTTCCATCATTCTATTTACAATTTAACAATTTACAATTTACAATTAAAAAAACTCTTTGTTTACCATCCGTAGCACAATCTTCAGATTGTAAAAGGTGAAGGTATATACCTTTATCTTAAATCAATCACTTCGGCAGTCGGATACGCCTTCTTGTCAAAAATGAAAAGATTATCGTTGTAAGATTCTCCTGTTTTATAAGATGTAATGCGGATAGCTACGCTATTCCCACCCTTCTGAGTCATACTGATGCACAGAGGCTGAAAGGTATCTTTCGTTACGTAGATAATAACACACTGCAAATCCTGTTTCCTGTTAGAAGCTGTCAGTATCACTTCATAAGCAGGTTTACCCCCATAAATATCAGCTTTACCCAACTTTATATGATACCCTTGTCTATAAATGGACAATAAGGCATAAGGGTTAATGCTTTGCAACTCTTCGGGAGTAGGTTCGGAAACATTAACTTCATCATTGTTAGCCAGATAACTCCATTGCGTACGACCGTCGAACCAAGTCTTCACGCCATCGGCATCCAACAGGAACTTTTCTCCTTTCAAACGAATAGCCCCTGTAGAACTTCCTTGCAAGGTACTTTTAGCATACGTCTGAACCGTAAAATCAGCCTGAATACCTCCCGCCTGACGGAAGGCAGTAGCTGTACGGTCCAATATATCTTTGGCATCCATTTTCTGTGCCGAAAGCGGCAATACCAGACCGAACAGGCAGATACAGATTAAAAGAACATTCTTCATCATTAGTTTAACACGATTTACAGTAAATTGTTCAAACGCATTTGCAGGTCATTTTCATCGACACAAAGCACTTCACGCGCTTTACTGCCTTGTGCAGGTCCCACAATTCCAGCCTTTTCCAATTGATCCATCAATCGCCCTGCACGATTATAACCAATGGCAAACTTACGTTGGATCAATGAAGTAGAACCTTGCTGATGAATAACAATCAGACGGGCAGCATCTTCGAACAACGGATCCAGACGTCCCATATCCACATCTCCCAGATCACTTCCGCCATCTTCACTGACATATTCGGGCAAGTAGAATGCAGTAGGATATCCTTGCTGCTTGGCAATAAACTTCGTGATTTCCGCCACTTCCGGTGTATCGATAAAGGCACATTGCACACGCACAGGATCAGCCCCCTGCAGGAACAACATATCACCGCGTCCGATCAGCTGGTTAGCTCCCGGACGGTCGAGAATAGTACGAGAGTCTATCATGGCAGATACACGGAACGCAACACGCGCCGGGAAGTTCGCCTTGATTGTACCGGTAATGATATTTGTTGTCGGACGCTGCGTAGCGATAATCATATGGATACCCACCGCACGCGCCAACTGGGCAATACGGGCAATAGGCAATTCGACCTCTTTACCTGCCGTCATTATCAAGTCACCGAACTCATCGATCACCACTACTACATAAGGCATGAATTTATGCCCCTTTTCCGGATTCAACTGGCGATTGATAAACTTCTCATTATATTCCTTGATATTACGCACATGTGCAGCTTTCAATAAGTCGTAACGCGTATCCATCTCTATACAGATAGAATTCAACGTTTGCACTACCTTGGTTACGTCTGTAATAATAGCATCTTCTCCATCGGGCAGCTTAGCTAGGAAATGATGTTCAATCACCGAATAGATGCTGAATTCTACTTTCTTCGGGTCTACCAACACAAACTTCAGTTCAGCCGGATGCTTTTTATAGAGCAAAGAAGTAATAATGGCATTCAGTCCCACAGACTTACCCTGGCCAGTGGCACCGGCCACCAGCATATGCGGCATCTTGCACAAGTCTACCATGAACACTTCATTGGTAATTGTCTTACCCAAGGCAACCGGCAAGTCATAAGTAGACTCCTGGAACTTTTTACTGCCGATGATACTCTGTCCGGAAACGATTTTCGGATTAGAGTTCGGCACTTCAATACCAATCGTTCCTTTTCCCGGAATCGGTGCAATGATACGAATACCCAATGCTGAAAGGCTAAGGGCGATATCATCTTCCAGACCACGAATTTTAGAGATACGCACGCCTTGTTCGGGAGTGATTTCATACAGCGTTACCGTAGGCCCCACCGTTGCCTTGATCGTACTGATTTCAATACCAAAACTGCGCAACGTATTTATAATCTTATCTTTATTGGCATTCTGTTCCGCCATGTCGATAGTCGGCTCGGCATTATCGTAATGCTTCATCAAGTCGACAGTAGGATAGCGATAATTTTCCAGATCAAGACGAGGATTATAAGGTTCCTTTTCCGGACCTTTATATTCGTCATCATCCTCTGCAGCTTCTATTTCAAAAGTAGGTTCTACCGCTGCAGGTTTCTCATGAAGAGAAGGAGCAGGATCGGAGACTGGAGTTTCAATAATCATAGAAACTTCTTCCCCTGTTGCCTTGACAGGTTGGGGTTCTGTAATACCACCTAAATCCAGTGTTATTTCATTTTCCGGTTCTATTACCGGTTCAGGAACTTCAATGGGAGTTTCTTCTTCTTTCGTATCAGACTCCGCCACATCAGGAACAGAAGCAGGTTTCTTCTTTCCTTTCGCCGTCCAAGAGTCTGTAAACTCTTCCGGCGTTTCACCTTTCTCTTCTTCTTCCTTCTGTTTGCGCTTCAAAAAACTGAGGCTAAATAGCCTCCGTAACCAGATCACGGTACGTGCACTGATATAGATAAGGAAACAGATAGCAGTCACCAACAGAATCATCCAAACGCCCGGCACGCCCACTTGCGACACCAACCAATTGCTAACATTGTATCCATGCATACCGCCCAGATATAAGAAAGAATCTTTGTACTGCTCCACAAAAGCGAATCCAAAGAAGACAGAGAACCAGACGAGCAATAGCGAGCATCCGATAAACCACTTCCAAAGCCGAACCACACGCACACGCATCAACTTCAGTCCCGCCACTGCAAGGAACACAAGAATGAAGAAAGACGAGATGCCGAAGCAGTCGTTAATGAGATAGCTTGCTAACTGTGCACCGCGCGAACCGGCATAGTTTTTCACTCCATTATTGGTAGAAGCCAGTTCCTGCGCACTGCCCGAGTCAATAATACTTTGATCCGCCGCTCCCGTAAAGAAGAACGAAGAAAAGGCTAATAGCAAGTATACAGAAAAGATGACCAGTATCAAGCCAATAACAAAGTGAATGGTTTCGTTTTTAAAGATTGCCCTTATTTTACCAAACAAGGAAAGAGTTTGTTCCGTATCTTTAATTGAATTTTTCTTAGCCATGAATATAATTCCTTAGTAAATGATAGATTGGTGCAAAAGTAATAAAAATATTGCTCTTTTTATAACCTTACCTTCTAAAGATTCTCCGAATTGAGAAGAGGTATCAACCAATCTTTCCGCCAGATGCCTATCAATATCTGTTGATTACCTCTTTGGCTTTGTTTACAGCAGTAACTGCCGGGATTTCTCCCAAACTCCGCTCGTCGAACATTTGCAATATTTTCTCAATATCCTTAATAGCACCTTTATTACCTTTCTTCTTAAATTCTTCTTTCAGAATACGCACTTTTTCAAAAGCTTGCACCCCCTCGGTCAGACGCTCCATGCGGATGGATGAACGAGCACCGGGATAGATCAGATAAGTATCTCCTGCCGCCCACGCAGTAAAACGGCTATCCTGCAACGGATTTTTCACCCAGCTATTCAATGCCCAACGCAGATAACCATCCAGATTTTCTTTAGCGCTATGCCATGCCAGCCATTCGGCTTCGGCAGGTGGGCTGAAAGTAAAGGTGTTCGGACGAGGTTCCGAACAGCAGGTATAAAAAGTGGTTACCTTTCCGGCTTCACGGCGTGAATCAATCGTTTCAGGCGGGAATCTCTCGGCAATCGTAATGCAATAATCATCCAGTTCATCCACCAATTCAGCGTGATAAGTTCCGGCCAGTGAAACCTTAAAATCTTTATCGGCTTTGCGGATTACTTTTAATGTTTCCTGCATGTCTTTCATAGGGCGTTCATCCATAGCAATATGAGTAATCTCAAACCATCCTCTTTCTTTCAGATGTCGGGCAAACGATTTCAGCATCGTTATCCAGAACTCTTCGTAAGCAGCTTCTCCCGGCTTGGCATTAAGATATTTGAATGAATTGCTCGCCTGGTCAAAGTATTGAAAAGAAAGTCGCCAAGGTACCATAGAGAAACAACTGATTTGCTTCCTGACGCCTGTGCTCATCATAAACTCCACCCATTTATCGAACACCGTATAATCAAAATACCAAGTACCGTCGGCTTTCTTCAGCCAGGTGACCATGCTCTCGAAAGCATCATACGTCTGCCCGTTCCAAGGCTTGTGCATGATGGAAGCAGTAATCACTTTCCCGCCTGCATCGGCATACAACTTCATCAACGGGCGCATCAGTTCAAAATGTTTGTCACTGAATGGTTCCACACCATAATAGCGCGCCACAGCATAGGGATTCTGCCATAGATCCAGATGGAAAGCCCATTCGGAAGGAACAGGAAGGATACGGTTCTTTACATTGACAGTCAGCTTCAGTTCAGACAAGGCAGTATCTCCGTTTCGCACGGTAACCGTTCCCGTATATTTTCCGGCTTCAGCATGCTGCGGCACCCGAACACTGATCCAGCCTCCTTGGGCTGAGTTGGCAGGAATCACCAGGGAAGGGGTAAGATGATCAAGTACATCCGCTACCAGAGTAGAGTCAAAGTCGGCACTGTTGCGGTAGCCGCATGCCCCCAGCCCATCCTTGTTCAGTTCGTCGGTCATGACATAGCGTACAAAACTAGTCCGAATATCATCTTTACTAATGGTTTCGGAACCGGAAGTCAGATCACTGACAGTGAAAGTCAGATTGCTTAATGTTTCAGGAGTCCACACTACCAGTTGGGCAGATACTTTTTCACCTTTCCAGGCTGTGAGATTAATACTTTTCTTTATTCCGGAAATAGCGGCAGGTTCTTCCTTCTTATACCGTACATCCGTACTTCCCCAACTGACTTGCGGGGCTTTCACTTCAGACCATAAAGCCGGATTGACGGCTACTGGATTAGCGGCTTCCTGATAAGATTCCATATTTTGGGCATTCAGGCATATTGTAGAGAACAGGAGAGTTCCCAGAAATAAGAGTTTTGTCATAGGTTAACTACAAATTAGAGGTTTGGAAAGCAAAGATAAAGAAAAGGCAATGCGAAAACAAGGAAAGAAAGCCTTTATATATCATGGCTTATCAGAAAACGGCAGATACAACCGATTATAGCAGAAAAATGGAAACCATTGATTTCATACAGTAGAAGCATCAATGCACAGGATAGAAAGACCGTATATCCACAATAGAAGATTGAAGGGATGGAAATATGCGCAAACCAGACGTTTATAGCTGCGTTAGCTTGCGCACTTATCTGCATCGGGTAACGCTTATAGCTGCGTTGGCTTGCACACTTATCTGAATCAGGCAATGCACTTATCTGAACTGTATATTCTACTACTTCCATCTAAAAAATGAAGTTTTTCTATTTTATGTGTTACACACATTTTATATTAATAGGTAGGGACAGCTACCACCTATTAACATAAAATGTGTGTAACACAGCTTAAAGAAAAAGTTAAGGAAATTCGCGCCCGCGATCGCATATGCGCCCGTACATTATTATAAAAACGGTGGCAGTGAAGGCAGCATAAATGTGAATGAAATGTTTAACGAACTATTGTTCAGTAAAATGCAAATAAATTTGCTACTGCACTCCGTTTGCACTATCTTTGCGTTTCAAAATCAAGTAGATTATGAAAAAAGAAAGCCAAGTGATATTCGACCGCAACGTGGTGGAGTTCGTCACCGTAGCTGCCGAGTTCTGTAAATTCCTGGAACAGGCGGAGACGATGAAACGCAATACATTTGTCGATACCTCATTAAAGATACTTCCGCTACTTTACCTCAAGGCTGCCATGCTGCCCGAAACGGAAATAATAGGCGATGAAGCCCCCGAAAGCTATGTGACGGAGGAAACATATGAAGTGCTTCGCATCAACCTTGCCGGTATTCTTGCCGAAAAGGATGATTATCTGGATGTATTCATACAAGATATGGTTTATAGCGACCAACCCATCAAGAAGAATATTTCCGAAGACCTGGCGGATATTTACCAAGCCATCAAAGATTTCATTTTCGTCTTCCAACTGGGATTGAATGAAACAATGAACGACTCCCTCGCCATCTGCCAGGAGCAATTCAAAGAGTACTGGGGACAAACCTTGGTAAACACGCTACGTGCACTACACGACGTGAAATACCGCCAATCCGAAGAAGATGAACCGGAAGATGATGATTTTAAAGATGAAGAAGAATGTGATTGTCATGGCCACGATCATGGTCATTGCGATTGCGACGATGATGATTGCCATTGCCACGGCCATCACCATCACGAATAAAGAATTAAATTATGGTTATTAAAAAAACGATTAAAAAGGAAGATATCAAAGAGATGCCCAAAGTTCTCTTTCCAGGACAAATACATCTGGTACAAACCCCCTGGGAAGCAGAAAAGGCAGTTACTTACCTGAAGCAATATCCTTTGCTGGGAATTGACAGCGAAACCCGCCCGTCATTCACCAAAGGACAATCACACAAGGTTGCGCTGCTACAGGTATCCTCTGAAAAAGATTGCTTCCTCTTCCGCCTGAACCTGACCGGCCTGACGCTTCCGATTATTTCGTTGCTGGAAAGCCCATCGGTCACCAAAGTCGGCCTTTCGTTGCGGGATGACTTTATGATGCTGCACAAACGTGCTCCCTTTGAACAACGCGCCTGCATCGAATTGCAAGAATATGTCCGTATGTTCGGCATACAGGACAAGAGCTTGCAGAAAATCTATGGTATCCTGTTCGGTGAAAAGATTTCCAAATCGCAACGTCTTTCCAACTGGGAAGCCGAACACCTGACCGAACCTCAGAAACAGTATGCGGCTACCGATGCATGGGCATGCCTCAACATCTATAACCGACTGCAAGAATTAAAAATCAGTGGTGACTATGAGTTGGCACCGGACGAAACAGAGGAAATTATAACCCAATAATCAGTGTGATACTACTCACTCATCACTAACAGCTAATCGTTAATCACTATAACAGCATGTACAAAGTATATCTCAAATCTGGCAAAGAAGAGTCATTAAAACGTTTTCATCCCTGGGTGTTTTCGGGTGCTATCGCTCATTTCGACGGTGAACCCGAAGAAGGCGAAGTAGTAGAAATTTATACTTCCAAAAAGGAATTCATTGCCAAAGGACATTTCCAGATTGGCAGCATTGCCGTACGCGTACTCTCTTTCCATCAGGATGAGGCTATCGATTCCGATTTCTGGAAACGTAAACTCAGTATTGCTTATGAGATGCGCCGTAGCATTGGCATTGCCGAGAACCCAACTAATAATACTTACAGACTGGTACATGGAGAAGGTGATAACCTCCCCGGACTAATCATTGATATTTATGCCCGCACCGCCGTGATGCAGGCACACTCTGCCGGTATGCATCTTGACCGTATGGAAATAGCCAATGCTCTCAGTGAAGTAATGGGTGATAAAATAGAGAATATCTATTATAAATCAGAAACGACTCTTCCCTTCAAGGCTGATCTTTACCCTGAAAACGGTTTCTTGAAAGGTGGTAGCACTGATAATGTAGCTATGGAATATGGACTGAAATTCCATATTGACTGGTTGAAAGGACAAAAGACCGGTTTCTTCGTGGATCAACGCGAGAACCGCGCACTGCTGGAACGTTATGCAAATGGACGTTCCATATTAAACATGTTCTGCTATACCGGTGGCTTTTCTGTTTATGGTATGCGTGGAAATGCCAAACTGGTACATTCCGTAGACAGTTCAGCTAAAGCAATTGACCTCACGAATAAGAATATAGAATTGAATTTCCCCGGTGATGCCCGCCATGCAGCTTTTGCCGAAGATGCTTTCAAATATCTGGATCGCATGGGCGACCAATACGACCTGATTGTTCTGGACCCGCCTGCATTTGCCAAACACCGCGATGCTTTGCGCAATGCCCTGCAAGGTTACCGCAAACTGAATGTAAAAGCTTTCGAGAAGATCAAACCGGGCGGTATTCTATTTACTTTTTCCTGCTCGCAAGCAGTCAGCAAAGAAAACTTCCGCACGGCAGTCTTCACAGCAGCTGCAATGTCCGGTCGCAGCGTTCGCATCCTGCATCAACTGACGCAACCCGCCGACCATCCGGTAAGTATATATCATCCCGAGGGGGAATATCTGAAAGGATTAGTGTTGTATGTAGAATAAATAGTGCATGTACTTTGGTCCTTATAAAGGGGGAAAGCACCCTTTATATTCTAAAAGATGTTAAACCAAAGAAGAAAATCACTAAAACACTATGTTGTATAACATAAAACCTCTACATTTGCATTGTGTTTTTCATGGTATTAGATTTAAGGTTAATAAAGATTGGCTGTCTGGGATAGATAGCCTTCTTTTTTTATATACACCTGCCTACTCCACTTTTTACCATCTATTCTTCACCATTCTTCACTTTTATGCGCTTTTTATCAATTAACTTGCTCACGCAATCAACGAAAATATTATATTTGCATCTATTATTTAATGTGAAAAGGAAACACACAAATTAGAAAAGTCATGAGTATAAAAGTTCGTTTGATCATCATGAACTTCCTGCAATTCTTCGTATGGGGGTCATGGTTAATTTCATTAGGTGGTTACATGGGCAGAGAACTACACTTCGAAGGAGGTCAAATCGGTGCAATCTTCGCAACCATGGGTATCGCCTCTCTAATTATGCCTGGCATCATTGGTATCATTGCCGATAAATGGTTTAATGCAGAACGCTTATACGGACTTTGCCACATTGCAGGGGCTGCCTGTCTTTTCTATGCTTCCACGGCTACGGGGTATGACCAGATGTATTGGGCAATGCTGCTCAATTTATTGGTATATATGCCTACTTTATCACTGGCCAATACAGTTTCGTACAATTCGCTTGAACAATATAAGTGTGACCTCATCAAAGATTTCCCACCCATTCGCGTATGGGGCACTATCGGTTTCATTTGTGCAATGTGGGCGGTGGACCTTACCGGATTCAAGAACTCAAGCGCCCAACTCTATGTAGGTGGTGCATCCGCATTAATGCTGGGTCTGTACTCCTTCACCCTGCCGGCATGTAAACCTGCCAAGACCGGAAATAAATCGCTGATTTCTTCTTTAGGACTGGATGCATTCGTACTATTCAAAAGAAAGAAAATGGCTATTTTCTTCTTGTTCTCCATGCTTCTGGGAGCAGCGTTGCAGATTACTAACACGTATGGCGACCTTTTTTTAGGTAGTTTTGCCAGTATTCCGGAATATGCAGAGTCTTTCGGTGTGAAGCATTCGGTTATCCTGCTATCCATCTCGCAGATGTCTGAAACATTATTTATTCTCGCCATACCTTTCTTCCTGAGACATTTCGGAATTAAACAGGTCATGCTGATCAGTATGTTTGCATGGGTATTTCGGTTCGGCTTGTTCGGTTTCGGTGATCCGGGTTCAGGACTGTGGATGTTAATCCTATCCATGATCGTGTATGGCATGGCATTCGATTTCTTCAACATTTCAGGTTCGTTGTTTGTTGAACAAGAAACCAGTTCCAATATCCGCGCCAGTGCCCAGGGATTATTCTTTATGATGACCAACGGCTTGGGTGCCATTATTGGAGGATACGCCAGCGGTGCCGTAGTAGATGCCTTCTCGGTATATGCCGACGGCAGACTGGTGAGCCGAGAGTGGTCCCAAATTTGGTTGATCTTTGCTGCTTATGCACTGGTTATCGGTATTTTGTTTGCCTTGGTATTCAAGTACAAGCACCGGCCGGAAGAAGCAGTAAATAAAAAGCAGTAAGTAGCAAGTGGCTGGTAGCTACCAGCCACTCGGAAAAATATTATGGATAAAAAGAAGAAAATAGAACTAGAAGTACTAAACATTTCCAATAGTCAGGAACAAGCAGGAGCTTACGCTTTGGTATTGGGAGAAGTGGAGGGCACCCGCCAATTACCGGTTATCATTGGTGCGGCGGAAGCTCAGGCAATGCTAATCAACCTGAAAGGGATTGTTCCACCACGCCCCTTGACTCACAACCTTTTCGCTTCGTGCCTGGAAGTATTGGGAGTGAATATGATGCGTGCTCTTATCTACAGGGTAGACAATGGTGTATTCTATTCTTATATCTACCTGAAAGCAGACGATGCAATCATTCGTATGGATGCCCGCACATCCGATGCGGTTGCTATGGCTTTACGGATGAAAGCCCCCATCTTTATTTACGAGGAGATTCTGGAAGCGGAACAACTCAAGACCGGAAAAGAGAACGAAACCGGTAGTGTAGCTCCTATGGGCGAAAACCCTTCCCCACATGATGATGAATTCTTCCAGGGAGATACGATAGAGATGCTGCAAAAGGCATTGCAAGAAGCCATAGCCAACGAGAATTACGAACGAGCAGCCCACATCAGGGACGAAATTACCAAACGAAAAGAACAGAAATAGACTTATGCATGTATTCTATACACCCGACATACAAACCCGTGCCGAACTTCCCGAAGAAGAAGCCCAACACTGCATCCGCGTACTACGCCTCAATATTGGCGATCTGATTACATTGACCGATGGCAAAGGCTATTTCTATCGTGCAGAAATCAGTGCTGCTACCAACAAGCGTTGCATAGTAAACATTCTGGAGACTACTTATCAGGAACCTCTATGGAACGGACATCTGCACATTGCCATGGCCCCGACCAAGAATATGGATCGCACAGAATGGTTTGCTGAAAAAGCCACTGAAATAGGCTTCGATGAACTGACTTTCCTGAACTGCCGCTTCTCGGAACGGAAAGTTATCAAGACCGAACGTATCAGTAAAATACTGGTGTCAGCCATCAAACAATCCCTTAAAGCCCGTTTGCCACAACTGAATGAAATGACGGATTTCAATAAGTTCATCACGCAGCCTTTCAAAGGACAGAAGTTCATAGCTCACTGTTACGAAGGAGAAAAGCCTCTGTTGAAAGATGTATTCCACAAAGGAGAAGATGCACTGGTATTAATCGGTCCGGAAGGAGACTTCAGTGAAGAAGAAGTGCAAAAGGCAATAGAAAACGGCTTTACTCCCATTAGTCTGGGAAAGTCGAGACTGCGTACAGAAACGGCAGCTCTGGTGGCCTGCCATATTCTGAACTTACAAAATCAATGATAATCACACTTAAATAATAGTTATATGAAGAAAAGTTTGTTTCCCCGTTTGGCGTTGATGGCTGTAGTGGTAGCTCTTGTCAGCGCATGTTCCCAGAAGAAGCAAGAATACACCGATGTGATTCCTGCCAATGCCCATACGGTAGTCAGCATCAACCTGAAATCATTGGCTGACAAAGCAGGCCTCAATGACAAGGAGAACAAAGAAGTACAGGAAAAGCTGACGAATGCTTTGAAAAGTGGCATGAATGCTGCAACATTCCAGCAAGTGGAAATGATAATGAAAGATCCGAAGAAATCGGGAATCGATGTATCGGAACCTTTGTATATCTTCACCACGGAAACATTCCCTACTACTATCGTTGCCAAAGTCAGCAGTGAAGACGACCTGCATGCACTGCTGGAAACATTGGAAAAAGAAAAAGTCTGTCAGCCTCTGGCAAGCAGTGACGGTTTTCAGTTCACACAAATGGGAAACCAGGTACTCATAGCATATACTCCTTCAGTGCTTATGCTGACCAATTATAGCGGCACTACCCAGCTTGAGAAAATCAAAGAGAATATTCCTGCTTTGCTGAAACAGACGAATGAAAACAGCATTGTTTCAACTACTGTCTTCAAAAAGATGCAGAAGATGGGAGGAGATATCAGCACTATGTTCTCTCCGGCAAGCCTGCTGGGTCCTTATGCCAATATGATCAAGGCAAGCGATATGCCCTACAACATTGACCTGAAAGATATGAAAATGTTGGGAAGCCTTTCCTTTGATAAAGGTAAGGTAAGCATGAAGTATGAGAGCTTCACAGAAAACCCGGAACTGCAAGCTTTGTTCGACAAGCAAAAAAAGGCAACCTGCCCCATAGAAAACACTTTCTTGAAATACTTCCCGAAATCCACCCTGATGTATCTCAGCATGGGTATCAATGGAGAAGAGTTCTATAACATGTTGTTGGAAAATGAGCAGTTCCAGAAGAATTTCTCCATAGCCAAGGCTAATGAAGTAAAAGAGTTGTTCGGCACATTCCAGAAAGATATTGCAATGGGGCTGATAAACTTCACTATAAATAATGCTCCCACTTTCCTGATGTACGCCAGTGTAAAGAGTGCTGCCCCCGTACAGTTATTGTATGAGAAGAAAAGCGAACTGGGCTTAAAAAGAGGAGACGACATCCTGAAACTGGGAGAAAACGAATATGTATATAAATCAAAGGCACTGAACCTGTTCTTCGGAGTTCGCAACAATAGTTTGTATGCTACGAATGACGAAATGTTGTACAAGAGCATAGATAAAGCCGTTAATCCATCCATTAAGGATACCGAATTTGCATCCAACATCAAAGGTAAAAACAGTGCTTTCGTCATTAATGCTGAAGCAATTCTTGCTTTGCCGATTGTGAAGATGTTATCAGAATATGGCGGCACACAATATGCAACAGCTTTTGCTTTGGTTGACAAGATAGCTTATGTAGAAGCTGTTGGCGACCCCAATAATAATGCAGATATAGTTATTCAACTGAAAGACAAAAACGTAAATGCATTGAAACAGATCGTAAACTTCATCAAAGAGTTTGCAGGCATCTAATCCCGATAAATAATGGAAATCATTCATCTGAGGCAAACACTTCCCCAAGTGTTTGCCGACCGGGATGCCATCACATCCGACGTGTGGCATCAAGACCTTGTGCTACGGAAAGGAGAGCGGTATCTGATAGAAGCAGCTTCCGGCACGGGTAAATCTTCTCTATGCAGCTATATCTACGGATATCGCCGCGATTACCAGGGTATCATCAACTTTGATGAACGCAATATCCGTTCGCTCTCCATTCATGAGTGGGTGGAATTACGAAAACATTCATTGAGCATGCTGTTCCAGGAGCTACGTATCTTCCCTGAACTGACGGCTTTGGAAAACGTCCAGTTGAAGAACCGACTCACCAATTATAAGAAGAAAAAAGAAATCCTTGCACTTTTTGAAACACTCGGTATCGCCGAGAAAGTAAACGAGAAAGCCGGAAAGTTATCTTTCGGACAACAGCAACGTGTAGCCTTCATCCGTGCCCTCTGCCAACCATTCGATTTCATCTTTCTGGATGAACCTATCAGCCACCTGGATGATGATAACGGCACACTTATGGGACGCATGCTGACCGAAGAAGCCGAACGGCAAGGCGCAGGAATAATTGTTACTTCCATTGGAAAACATATAGAATTAGAATATAATAAAGTGATGAAACTATAAATGATAATTTAGCGGGCTGAATTTTAAGCCTGAAAGGCTTGCATTATATAGCGTAGGGCATCGCCCTACGTAATGTGCATCCCCATTTCTAAGCCCTGAAAGGGCGATATAAAGGTTGATGCTTAATTGCGCCCTTTCAGGGCTTAAATAGAGATATACATAATCACGTAGGGCGTTGCCCTACGCTATGTAATATCAGGCTTTCAGCCTGTCTTGATTTCAGGTATTCAGTTCCCTAAATTATCATTTAACAAAAACATATAATTTCAATGAACAAGCTTGTTTGGAAACTTCTCCGTCAGCACATCAGCATCGGACAATTAAGTGGCTTTTTTCTCGCCAACATCTTCGGTATGCTGATTGTACTGTTGAGCGTGCAATTTTATAAGGATGTTCTTCCCGTCTTCACGCAGGGAGACAGCTTCATGAAGAAAGATTATATCATCGCTACCAAAAAGATCAGTACCCTCGGCAGCATTACCGGACAAAGCAATACTTTTTCCAAAGATGAAATCAAGGAGCTGGAAGCACAACCTTTTACACGCAGCGTAGGCGCCTTCACACCTACCCTTTTCAAAGTGTCGGCAGGGCTGGGAATGCAACAAGCCGGTATCCGTATTTCTACGGATATGTTTTTTGAATCTGTTCCCGATGCTTTTGTCGATGTCAGCCTGGACAAGTGGCACTTTGATGAAGGTACACAAACCATACCTATCATCATTCCCCGCAACTACCTGAACCTTTACAACTTTGGTTTTGCGCAAAGCCGCAACTTGCCGAAATTATCGGAAGGTGTAATGGGACTGATACAAATGGATATCAACATGCGTGGCAACGGACGTGTAGAACAATACAAAGGAAATATCGTCGGCTTCTCCAATCGGTTGAATACCATCCTTGTTCCTCAATCCTTCATGGAGTGGGCAAATCAGAATTTCGCCCCCGAACGGGAAGCGCAACCCTCCCGCCTCATCGTGGAAGTAAAGAATCCCACAGATACAGCCATCACCGACTACTTCCAACAAAAGAACTATGAAACCGAAGGAGACAACCTGGATGCCGGAAAAACAACCTATTTCCTCCGCCTCATCACAGGTATTGTTTCAGGAGTAGGACTATTTATCAGTATCTTGTCTTTTTATATCCTGATGCTAAGTGTATTCTTGCTGCTTCAGAAGAATACGGCAAAGTTAGAAAACCTACTATTAATAGGTTACAGTCCTTCTAAAGTCGCATTGCCTTATCATGTATTGACCGTAGGCTTGAATTTACTGGTACTGCTCCTCGCCGTCATTGGTGTAGCCTGGTTAAGATCTTACTACACCGGAGTCCTGCAAATTCTCATTCCACAACTGGAAACAGGCTCTCTTCTGCCCTGTCTCCTTGCCGGAAGTATCTTATTTATAGTGGTATCCGCTTTAAACATCCTCCTGATACGAAAGAAGGTTCTCTCCATCTGGAAAGGGAACAAATGATTCCCGTTTTTAAGCTTAAAGAGTAGCAACTTACATTTTTATCCATACCTTTACGCCCGAAAAGTAAAGAGTATGATAAAACGAAAAATAACCAAAGTAATAGTAGCATGTCTCATGCTGCTATTTCTTTTATCAACAGGTATTTTCATCTTCCGGGGAAGCCTACTGCGCCATATCGCAGATAAACGCATTGTCAGACTGGAACAGCGTTACGGATTGGACATCAGTTACAATAAACTCCACATGAAGGGGTTGAATACGATCTCCGTCGACGGACTGAATGTGGTTCCACAGAAAAGAGATACATTGCTTTCCCTTCAATCTCTCAATATCCGTATCGGCCTTTGGAAACTGCTGTGGGGAGATATCAAGATCAAAGAAGTCTGCCTGGACGGACTTTCACTCAATTTCATAAAAAAAGACTCTACAGCCAATTATGATTTCCTTTTCCTGCCCTCTTCCGAAGTAACTGCCTCCAATGAAAGCAATACCAGTACCGATTACACCCGTCGCATCAATACAACATTAAATCTCCTTTTCGGCCTGTTACCCGGAAACGGTGAACTCACCCATCTTACAATCACTGAGCGGAAAGACCGTAATTTCGTCAGCTTCCGTATTCCCCGCTTTGTGATTGACGACTATCATTTCCAATCAGAAATAACAGTTCTGGAAGACAGCCTGAACCAACAATGGAATACCGAAGGAGAATTTAATCCTTCGGAAAGGCGATTGCATGCAACTTTACATGCTCCACAACTGACTGTTCCTTATATCCACCGCCGATTCGGTGCAGAAGTACAGTTCGACAGTCTGACGTGCAACTTCTCACAAGAAAAAGCAAGCAACGGACTCACATGTCTGGTTGGCCAGTCGGAAGTACGGGGATTGCAGGTATATCATAAGCGGTTGTCGCCCGAGACGATCAACCTGGATCGCGGACAACTGGATTTCCACGTAAATGTCAGTCCGCAAGCCGTAGAACTGGATAGTACCAGCCTTGTACGTTTCAATGCACTGACCTTCCATCCTTATTTAAAGGCAGAACGTGTTGGGAAAAGTACAGGCAAGAAAGAGTGGCATTTTATAGCTTCTGTCCGGAAACCCTGGTTCCCTTCGGAAGAGTTGTTCGGTTCATTGCCCAAAGGACTTTTCGAAAACCTGGAAGGTCTCGGCACTACCGGACAATTAGCTTATCACTTTCTATTGGATGTGGATTTCTCTCAACTGGATAGTTTGAAGTTTGAGTCGGAACTGAAAGAAAAAGATTTCCGTATTCTCCATTATGGAAAGACGGATTTAGGTAAGATGTCCGATGAGTTTATCTATACAGCGTACGAGAACGGACAACCCGTATACACCTTCCCAGTCGGTCCGTCATGGGAGAATTTCACACCCTTGGACAGTATTTCTCCTCTGCTGCAAATGTCTGTCATGCAGAGCGAGGACGGAGCTTTCTTCTATCACCGGGGATTCCTGCCGGATGCCATGCGAGAAGCTCTGATTCATGACCTGGAAGTTCGCAAGTTTGCCCGCGGAGGTAGCACGATCTCCATGCAATTGGTGAAGAATGTTTTCCTGAACCGTAACAAAAACATTGCCCGCAAACTGGAAGAAGCGCTTATCGTCTGGCTCATCGAAACCGAACACCTCACTCCGAAGGCACGCATGTACGAAGTTTACCTGAACATAGCGGAATGGGGGCCTATGGTTTACGGCATCCACGAAGCGGCATCTTTCTACTTTAACAAACGCCCCTCACAGTTAAGTTTAGAAGAAAGTATTTTCCTGGCTTCTATCGTTCCTAAACCGAAACACTTCAAAAACTCATTTACGGCAGATGGGCGGTTGCAAGAAAGCCAGGAAGGCTACTTCCGCCTGATTGCGGAAAGATTAGCCAAGAAAGAAGTGATAACTGATGCACAAGCGGCACAGGTAAATATTAATAATGTGGTACTAAAAGGAATGGCTAAATCAAGGTTTGTAAATGAAGGTTGGCAATAAAGCAAAACGGAAAAGTAATAAATAAATTCCTAAAACTTACCCCTGATGTGCCAACATATACTCCTTAGGTGACATCCCATGCACCTCCTTGAAAGAACTGGAGAAATGTGACAGATTCGTATACCCCGTAGCATACGCCACTTCGGAAACTGTCAGTTTCTTCTCTTTCAGCAGTGCGGCAGCCTGTTGCAAACGGATATTCTTGATAAAATCACGTGCCGAAAGGTTTGTCAGTTCTTTCAGCTTCCGATGTACATGGACGCGACTTAAACCGACATTTGCCGCCAACATCTCTACATTCAGATCCGGATTGGAAAGGTTCTCATTGATAACCTTCATTATCTTGCTCATCAATATCTCATCCGCCGATTTCATGCTCAGCTTCTGCACCTTGTCCTCTTGCTGTTGCGCACCACTGAATTTACTCTTCAGCAGTTTACGGTTAGCAAGCAAGTTGGCAATCGTACTCTTCAGCAGCTCCGTATTGAAAGGCTTCACCATATAAGCATCCGCACCGGTTGCCATTCCCTCCATGGTATCTTCGGGTTTCGACTTGGCAGTCAATAAAATTACAGGCACATGATTGACATTCGTATTCTGCTTAATCTTCCGGCAAAGTGACAGACCATCCATTTCCGGCATCATAATATCGCTGATTACCAAATCAGGAGTATCTGCAAGAATAGTATCATAAGCCTCCCTGCCATTCTTCCGGGTCATTATCCGATAGTCCCCTTCCAATTCTTCTTTCAGATAAGAAAGAATCTCCTCCTCATCTTCCACTATCAATATGCGCATACGGTTCTTTGCCTTACCGGTCTTCTTGCTTTCCTCATCCTCTTCACCCTCTCCTTCTTCAAAGACTTCCTCCAAGTCCGTCTTTTCCGGTTTAACCAGCACGGCATGAGGGGTGATGAGTGCTTCCACATCTTCCAGTTCGTCCGTACGCAGATGTGCTGAACCCAAAGGAATACGGATCACGAAACGACTGCCCGGAGCATCCTCCCTGTTCTCTGCCAAGATAATGCCATGATGCAGTTCCACCAATGAACGGGACAAATGCAAACCGATACCCGTACCGAAATTCGACTTCGTCACATCATTATCTATCTGATAGAAACGCTCGAATATGCGCTCTATCTTCTCCCGGTCGAGTCCGATACCACTATCCGTGACCGTTATTTCAAAATATTCCTTCAGAGGATCGCGACGGGCAGCATCGCGCCCGGTAGAAAGCGAAACCGTAATTTCACCCTGCTCCGGTGTGTACTTGAAGGCATTGGAGAAGATATTCATCAATATCTTGTCGAAGTTATTCATATCCACCCATACCTTCAACTGCGGCATAGCGTGCTCGAAGCTGAAATGTATCTTCTTCTTCCGTGCCATATAATCGAAGGTAAGCATCACATCATCAATGAAACCAACCATATCCGTTTCACGGAACTTCATGAACATCTGCCCCTTATCCAGTTTACGGATGTCCATCAACTGATTTATCAGACGAAGAATACGTTGTGCATTCCGGTAAATCATCAGATAAGTCTTTTGTACTTCCCCTCCCTTCTTTTCGGCCAACAACTTCTCCAGGGGATTAATGATCAGCGTCATCGGAGTACGTATTTCATGCGAGATGTTGATAAAGAACTGTAGCTTCGCCTCATTCAGTTGTTCGGCATGTTCGCGCTTCATGATTTCACGGCGATGGCGCATACGCGACAGGATGTAATTCACAATGCCCAATACAAGCAAGCCGAGCAGAAAAACATAAATGCAATACGCCCACCACATCTCATACCAGGGCGGAGTAATCAGAATCTTAACCGTACGTATCTCCGAAAGATTGCCGTGACTCAGTGCCCGCACATGGAAAGTATATTTGCCCGGCGGAAGATTATTGTAAGTCACCCTGTTCACACCCGGCTCGGTGCTGAGCCACTGGTTGCTCAATTCCTCAATCTTATACTGATAGGATATCTGCTCCGGATTGTTATACTGCAACGTGGAGAAGATGATACTGAACGTATTATCGTAATGAGCCAGTTGAAACATATTCGCATCCGGCACGGACGTATAGATAACGGTATGCCTTCCCGAACGCGTATTTTTCCGCACAGGCTGGTTGAAGATAAAGAAGTCCGTAATCCAGACCTTGGTGTTTTTCAGCACACTCCCTATGGATAAAGGCTGGAAATAGGTAATACCATTTATACCGCCGAAATAGACTTTTCCCGCCTGATCTTTATAGAATGCGCCGTGCGTGAACTCGTTTCCCTGCAATCCGTCGCCCGCATAATAATTGATGTAACGGTTGTTTTCGACATTATACTTACAGATACCCATATAGGTACTGATCCACATATTATGTTCCTCGTCTTCGCAAATTCCACAGATTACATTATTAGGCAAACCATCCGCCACCGTAAAACAGGTCAGTTCTTCGGTCTTCTTGTTGAAGCGATAGAGTCCGTCCGTCGTACCTGCCCAAATATCTCCGGCATGGTCTTCCTGCAAAACATACCCTACCCGGTCTTCAATCAGAGTATTCACATTGCGGTAGTTAATGAAACTCTCATTCACCGGATTGAAGCAACTGATACCTTTATAATGTCCCAGCCAGATCATTCCCTCACTATCACAAAAGATGTAGTTCACCCAGTCATTTGCCAGTTCATTCCGGGTCAGGTCGCCCGACTCATCTTTAGACGACTCATAATGTTTCAACTCCTTCGTCACCAGATTATAGCGGTAGAAACCCGAACCGAAAGTAGCGATATAAAGGTTCTTATGCCGGTCTTCCGTGATCGAGAAAATCTTCTCATTGTCCACCGGCAACGGATATTCACATTCACCGGTTCTCCGGTTTAGTTTTGCCAGTCCCCGGGTGTACGTACCGAGCCAGAAATCTCCGTTCGTATCCTCGTACATACACATAATAGTATTAGCCATCGAACGCGGGTCATTGCCGGGCTGATAATGCCGCAGCCTCCTCCCTTCCGCATCCAGTTCAAATATTCCCTCATTGTCCGCTCCTACCCACAGGTGACGGTTACTATCCTGATAGATAGACATTACACATCCTTGTCCGATGGGATTATAATAAATGGACTTGTTGCCATAATACTCAAACGGATTCTCCTGCTTGGGCATCAGTACAATGCCTTTCTGAAACAATCCTACCCAGAGGTTCTTGTCGCGGTCTTCCATGATAGCGTGTATCTTTCCTTCCGAAAAATCCAGCGGCGCGGAATTGATGCTATAATCCTCTATCTTCCCGGTCATCCGATTGTAAGTCTTCAGTCCCTGACCGTCGGTGCCTATCAACAGGCAGTCGTCCACCAGCGTCAGACAATAGATGGACAGCTCCTCGCTACCCGTATAGGGAACAGGAATAAAGCGGTTCTGCTCACGATCATAACGGGACAAGCCATGCTTTTGAGTGCCGATGAACAGAGTCCCGTACTTATCTTCACCAATGGCCGACACATAGTTATCATTAATCACCGGATATCTGAACACACGGACTTCTTGCGTAGCGGGCAGATAGCAAATCAATCCATGCCCTTCCGTACCAATCCAGATATTATAATCAGAATCTTCGTATAAATTCGACTGGAAGTTATAATTCACTTGCCTCATGATGGCGTCAATGGACTCCGCCTGCTGCTTCTCTTCGTCCAAGCGGAAAATACCCTGTCCGGTAGTTACCACCCAGATCTCACCATTATGCAATTTCTGCATCTGCGTGATGTGTGGAAAAACCCGCTTACCCGCGCGTATCATTGGAATCTCCCGGAAAGTATCCGTTTCCGAATCATACTTCATCAACCCGTCGATGCAACCTACCAGCAGATTCTGCCGGCTGTCTTCATAAAGTGTACGTACGTAATTGTTTTTAATGGAAGTAGAATCACCGGACATGTGTTTATAGTTAGAAAAGCGAAGCCCGTCGAAACGGTTCAGTCCATACTCAGTAGCTATCCAGATGAATCCGCGCTTATCCTGAAAGATCTGGTTGATAAGACTGCTGGACAATTCGTTGTTAGTGGAATAAAACTTACCGGTCTGTGCTGCCAAAGGCAGAACAACCAAACACAACAATAAGACTATAAGGGGGGCTTTGTTAGGAGCTGTTTTCATTGCATTCTATACTTAAAGGTAAGCAAAGATAAGAAAACTTTCGAAATGGACAGGGAAGCCAGTGAAAGGAATATGGGATTTATCACTTAATTATCTATCTTTCGAGCGTCAACAACCCCGGGACGTAACACCAGCGAATGATTTTGTAACACAGGGAAAAGTCATGTTACATTTAAATGTAACACAGGCTACAATAAAACACCTGCTTCTTCATATTATAGAATACCTTTGTCACAAACGAAAAGGAATGTTTAATCACTTAATCTAATTGAATACAAATATGGAAACTTAAAAATGAAATGCACGTCTTCACATCTTTAATAAAGAAAGAGAATATTATTGTTATCCAACTAAATTAATTTCAGTATGAAATGCACAAATTATTGTTTTAAGCCTCTGGGGCTTCTATTCTTATTATGCCTGATACCTCTATGGGCATTTTCACAGAACATCACTGTGAAAGGTGTGGTGAAAGACGCCACAGGAGAATCGGTTATCGGTGCGAGCGTAGTGCAGAAAGGCACCAGCAACGGTATTATTACCGACATCGACGGTAACTTCACGCTGAATGTTCCATCCAACAGTACCATCGTAATTTCATTTGTGGGCTACAAGACACAAGAAATTCCTGTAGCCGGGAAGACACAAATCAATGTTACGATGAAGGAAGATACTGAGATGCTGGACGAAGTCGTGGTAGTAGGTTACGGACAGATGAAACGTTCGGACCTGACGGGTTCGGTGGTATCGGTAAATGACCAGGCCATCAAGAAGTCGGTTCCGACTTCTATCGACCAGGTATTGCAAGGCCGCGCTGCCGGTGTGCAGATTCAGGCAAACTCCGGTACACCCGGTGCAAGTTCTGCCATCCGCATCCGTGGTATCAACTCACTGAACGCCACAAACCAACCTATCTTCGTGATTGACGGAGTAGTGGTGGACGCCGCCACAGATGACGAGACGAATAACCCGCTGTCCAGCATCAACCCGTCGGACATTGTTTCAATGGACGTATTGAAAGATGCCTCCGCCACCGCCATCTATGGTGCACGTGCCTCAAACGGTGTTATTATGATCACTACCAAACGCGGACAAGCGGGCGAAGCCACCATTACTTATGATGGTTACATCGGCTGGCAGAACATGCCCAAGCACCTGGATATGATGAACCTGCGCGAATATGCTGAGCATCACAATTCCCGTGCCGCAGCGGGTATCGTCACTCAAAGCAGCGCCTTTGTACGCCCCGATATGCTGGGTGAAGGAACCGACTGGCAGGACGAACTTTTCCAGAATGCCATGATGACCAGCCACAACCTCTCGCTGACAGGCGGTAGTGATAAGGCCACTTATGCTATCAGTGCCGGTTATCTGGATCAGGACGGTATAGCTCTGGGCTCAGGCTTCAAACGCCTCTCCCTGCGCGGAAACCTCGATGCACAGGTAAAGAAATGGCTGAAAGCGGGAATCAACTTCTCACTGGCAGACTCTAAACAAAAGGTGGGTTGCGACAACAACATTATCATGAATGCCCTGCAACAGCAACCTTCCGTAGCAGTAACCAACGCCGATGGCGGTTTCGACGGACCGGACGACGTGTGGATGCCGGTGAATCCGGTAGCTTACGCAACCATTCGCGATAATTATAACAAGAAAATAAACTTCCGCTTCAATACTTATCTGGAAGCTACACTGATGGACGGACTGTCATTCAAGACGGAACTCTCTGCCGACTACAACCTGAATAAGTTCTATTACTACGAACCCGACTACAAGTTCGGTGTAATCACCAACGAAACCCGCACCGGACGTTGGACGAAGACGGACACCAAATACTGGTCATGGCGCAATATACTTACTTATAATAAAACCTTCGCACGTGTACACAGCATCAACGTCATGCTGGGACAGGAAATGTCGCAGTCACATTGGGAAACACAGGTGAGCAATGCAACGGGCTACCTGAGCAACTCAACCAAAGACCCCAGTGCAGGTGACGTGTCCAAATCAAGCGGTACCGGATCACAGAGTGATAACTCCATCGCTTCATTCTTCGGACGCGCCTTCTATTCGTATGACGACCGTTATCTGCTTACCGCTACCCTGCGCCGCGACGGTTCTTCTAAATTCGCCCGCGGCAACCGGTGGGGCTGGTTCCCATCCGCCGCATTGGGTTGGAAACTTTCCAATGAATCTTTCCTGAAGGACAACGATGTGATCAATAACCTGAAACTCCGCTTCGGCTGGGGTGCAACGGGTAACCAGAATGTAGAGAACTGGGCTTATATGGCCATGCTTTCATCCAAAACCACCCCGTGGGGCGTAGGTGTGTTGACAGGAAACACGCCCAATCCCGAACTGAAATGGGAAACGACCTACTCCACCAACATCGGTTTGGACCTCAGTCTCTTCCAGAACCGCATCGAGTTCATCGCAGACGTATATTATAAGAAGACCAAAGATCTGCTGCTCCAACTTCCGTTGCCGTCTTACCTCGGTTCGGCAGGTGCCGGTTCGGCCAGCAATCCATGGGCAAACGTCGGATCACTCGAAAATAAAGGTATAGAGTTGACCTTGAACACAGTGAACATTGATAAGAAAGGTTTCCAGTGGCGTTCCAACTTCGTATTCTCACTGAACCGTAACAAAGTGCTGGAACTGGATACGGAAAGCGCTTCTATCGAGAAGACCTACAGTGTAGGCAGCGAGAACAGCATAGTGACACGTACCGTTGTAGGACAGCCTATCGGACAATTCTGGGGCTACAAAGTGATCGGCCGTTTCGACAAAGCCGAAGACTTTTATTACAAAGATAAAGAAGGCAACGTGAAACCCGTCGCTCTGCCTGCCGGTTCTTCCATCGAAGAAGGAAAGACCTGGATCGGTGACTACATCTTTGCCGATCTGAACAATGACGGCGTCATCGACAACAACGACTGTACCTTCATCGGAAATCCCGAACCCAAGTTTACTTACGGCATCGGAAATACGTTCTCCTGGAAAGGTTTCGACCTGACCATCTTCCTCTCCGGCTCTTATGGCAACGACGTACTGAACTACAACCGCCGCTACATAGAGAACCCGCGCGTAAACAGCAACCTGCTGAAGAGTGCAGCCAACTATGCCGTATTGGAAAGAATAAACCCGGACGGTCCGGATGATTTCCGCAACCTGCGTGTGGCTAATACAAGCACCACTCTGCCGCGCATCTCGGCTTCTACCACGAATGCCAACAACCGCGTCAGCGACCTTTACATCGAAGACGGTTCGTACCTGCGCATTCAAAACATCTCATTAGGCTACACACTCCCCAAGAAATGGGTGAACAAGCTGAACCTACAGAATGTGAAAGTATATGCCAACCTGCAAAACGTATACACCTGGACCAACTACTCCGGTTATGACCCCGAAGTGGGCTGTATGTATGGCGATGCTCTGATGAACGGTCTGGACTACGGTCGCTATCCTTCACCGCGTATTTATACATTCGGTTTAAACGTTTCTTTCTAACCTCAAAATGAGAAAACAAATGAAAAGCAAATTAATACTTATAATGGCTTTGACCGGTGGAATGTCACTGGCAAGCTGCGAGGACTTTCTGGATCAAGAAAACACTACGAACCTCAACCAGGAAACTTTCTTCGACAGCGATGCGGCTATCACAGCTGCAACAGCTCCACTTTACAACTATGTATGGTCCAGCTTCAACGAGAAGGCCTACTACTCCATGGGCGACGGTCGTGCCAATAACATCACCGCTCAATATTCGGACTATATCTATCCGTATACCAACCTGAACGAAACTTCACTCGCCGCCGGACTCGACGATGCCTGGGGAGCTTTCTACTCGGTAGTGGCGCAAGCCAACAATACGATCAATAACATCCGGAATCATGCTTCTGCCAACGTAAGTGAGACAGCCAAGACCCAAGGCATAGCCGAAGCACGTTTCATGCGCGGAACAGCCTATTGGTATCTGGCTTCCCTCTGGGGACTGGCCATCATCTACGAGAACACTTCGGACCTGGTGAACAACTACGTGGTTCCCGCCAACAACCGCACCGACGTGATGGAATTTGCCATCCGCGACCTGGAATATGCGGCTGCATATCTCCCGGACACTCCTGCACAGACCGGACGGGTTACCAAGTACAGTGCTTTCGGTATGCTCTCACGTGTATACCTCTCCATGGCCGGACTGACCGACAACGGCGAATACAATGGAAGCAACATAGCTACCGACCCGAACCGGGGCACGCGCAACACGTATTATCTGGATCTGGCCAAGAAAGCAGCCTTGAGAGTTGTGGGTACTTCCAATTATGATCTGATGGATAACTATGGCGACCTCTTCACGTATGCAAACAACAATTGCAAAGAAGCGCTCTTCCAGCTGCAATGGCTCTCCGGTTCCAAAGATGTTCTTCCCTGGGGAAGTATGCAGGCTATCACTACCTTCTTTGGCTGGTCTACCATGGTGACGGACGCCACCAACTGGGGCGGTGCCACTTATTGTTCTTGGGACTTATGGGACGAATATGATCCGAAAGACGTCATCCGCCGCCACTACTCCGTGGCTTCCTATGGCGAACATTATCCGGATATGAATGTCCGTGGCGGTGGCTACACGTATGGTGTGACCGAAAATCGCGGAAGCCAAGGTGCAAACATCAAGAAATATGTGATCGGAACAAATGCCGACAATGGTGTAAGTTATCAACAAAGTAGTGGTCTGAACACGCACATGCTCAGACTGGCGGAAGTTTATCTGAACCTGGCGGAAGCCATCCTGGGTAATAATGCTTCGACTACGGATCCCACAGCCTTATTCTATTATAACAAAGTGCGCGCTCGTGCAGGCATGCCGACAAAAGATAGCAATGAAGCCATCACTTACGAAGACCTGCGCTACGAACGCCGCATCGAACTGGCTTTTGAAGGGCAATACTGGTACGACCTGATCCGCCGCTCCTACTACAAGCAGCAGGAAGTGGTGAACTACATGAACAACCAGAACCGTAACGCCAGCTACGACTATAACGAAACCACCGGAAAGTATGAAATCAGTGAAGATTACGTTGCTCCCGGAAAAGGCGTGGCCACGGCTACGGCAAGCAGCCTGACGCTCCCTGTTTCAGACGTAGACCAAAACAAGAACCACTATCTCAGCGGCACTATTCAAACCGTACCCTATGCTTTCGGCGAGAGAGAAGTGTCCGTAGCAGATTTATACAAATAACTTTAATACCAAACAGATATGAAAAACTTGAAATATATATGGCTCTTATGTCTTGCGCTGACCGCTGTCTGCTTCGTATCCTGCGACGACGATGATAATCAGGACAGTAAACCGATCGTAATCTCAAAGATTTATCTTGAAGACTACAAGTCGGCAGTGCCCGACCGTGAAGTCCAGTTCGCCCGCCTGGGACAGCTGATCCGCATCGAGGGCAACGGTTTCCTGGGGATGAAGCGGGTTTATATCAACGGCTATGAAACCTTCTTCAACGTGGCATACGTGGCCGATAACTCCATGCTGATTACCGTGGACAGCAAAACTCCTGTTGTAAATGCACCGGACGATGTACGCAATAAGATACGTCTGGTAAAATCGGGTGCGGAACTAGAGTACACTTTTGAAATCCGCTCAGCAGCCCCCAGTATCTCACGCATCAGCAACACGCTGCCGCAAGCACAGGAAAAAGTGACTGTATATGGCACCGGACTGCACGAAACAAGCAAAGTGACCTTGCCGGGCGGAACTGAAATCACTGCCGGCATAGAAAGTGATGAAGACGGTGAATGGTATTCATTCACAATGCCTTCGGGCATCACAGCCAGTGGTTCCATCACTTCGGAAGGTGCTAACGGTATTGCCATCACTCCCGCTTACTTCAATGACAGCAATTGCATGATACTCAACTTCGATGGCAAAGGCGCACAAGGTTCGTGGAACTGGAGCGAGACAGGTTCTATGATCAGTGCAGATGATCTTGTAAATGATCCGGATGATTCTGGCCGCGGCAAGTGCCTGCAGATTGTTCCGGACCGCCTACTGACCGGAAATGGAGTAGCCGCCGGTAAACCGCGTGTTACCGAATGTTGGACGGTGGGTGCCGGTGAAGACGAAACGGTGGATTGGTCTTACATGTACTCCCACATCCCGGCCACTACCGCTCTGACGGATGTCGCCTTCCAATTTGACATCAACGTACCCGATGCGTGGATCGGAACCGGACATATTCAGATCTGCCTATTCAATAATTTCAATTATGGAGGAATAGGTTCTGATGACGACGGACAACGCACTGCATTCTATGTGCCTTACATCCAGGATGGCGCAGTAGTTCCTTTTACTACGACCGGCTGGCAGACCGTTACCATTCCTTTCAGCGAATTCGGCTACTACAAGAAGCAATTGGAAGAGGGCACCACAACTCCTACTTTCCAAACAGTTGTCGATGACCGTCTGGCTGCCACATACCAGAACTTTGGTGTAGGTTTCGTGAATACCGATTTCACGTATGGGGGAGTAAGCATTACTTCCACACTCTTCAAAACGAAGATCTATCTGGACAACTTGCGCGTAGTTCCTTGCGCAAGCGTCACGGTTTCGGACTTCGACGATGAGGAATAAGGATAGATCACATTGTGTAACATGAATAAAAGAACATAGATTATGAAACTAAATAAAATCATTCTTCCAGTAATGGCTTGCGCACTGACATTGAGCGGCTGTTACGATGAAAAAATGGAATGGGGCAAACCCGACGGGCACGGTGACGTCAACATCTCCGATATTCCCCTCGCATTGAAAGAGAAGCTGGCAAACTATGATTATATCAAAGCGTATGCCAAACAGTATGCGCCGCATATGACCATCGGTCTCGGTTTAGGTGCCGACCAATACATCAGCGATCCGCAATACAAGCAGGTGGCGGATGAGAACTTCCAGTTGTTCACCACCGGCAATGCCATGAAGCACTCGTCCGTAGTGAAGAACGACGGTACACTGGACTTCACAACGATTGATGCCTTCCTGAATCTTGTACCGTCTGACATCCAGATATACGGACACAACTTCCTGTGGCACACACAGCAGAAACAGACTTATCTGAAATCACTGATTGCTCCGGAAGTTATCATAGACGTTGATGATGATGATGTTTGCGAGAATATCATACCAAACAGTGACTTTGAAAATGGTACCATTGCAGGCTGGGGTGCTTGGGGGAATAATAACCCGACAATAAGTATCACTTCTCCGGGATACGACGGAAGCCAGTATGCAATGCTTATCACGAATCCTGCAGATGGTGGCACCGGCAACGCTTGGAAAGCTCAAACGGCCTACACTTTTGATACTCCGATTGAAGCCGGTACTACTTATGTGGTACAATTCTGGGCTAAGAGCAGTACGGGAGCAGGAAAACTTCAATTCCAGTATCAGAATGGTACGACTTACGGCAGCCAGGGTGGCTACAATACTTTTGATGTCGGAACTTCCTGGATATTGTGCCAGTACGAGTTCACTACAACCTATGAAGATGTGAACCGTATTCTTATCAACAGTGGTGAAATAGCCGGAGAATATACAATTGACAATTTTAAATTCGGCAAGAAGATAGAAGAGAAAATGATCAATATCATAGACGACGGAAAATTCGAAGACGGAACTCTCGGCTCATGGATCGGTTGGGGAAACAATTCGACGCGTTCTATCTCTAACAAGGGAGAAGGCTATAACAGCGATTACTGCATGGTGATGGTCAATCCTTCTGACGGAGACTCCTGGAGTGCCCAGACTGCTCATTCATTCCCGGAAACATTAACCGTGGGAAAGACCTATATGTATTCAGTTATGGTGAAAGCATCCGTTATCAATCCGGATTTCACCTTACAGGTGCAAGATGCCAGTGGTGGCAATGGTGAAGGATACGTGAGTGCTGCAACAGCCGTCGATCAATGGATACCGATTGAAGGTGAATTTGTTTGCAAGAATGAAGGAATGGCACGTCTCTGTATTAACTACGGAAAAGCAGCTGGAACTTACTACATCGATAACTTCAAATTCGGTGAAAAGAAAGCTGCAGCAGAAACTAAAACTTTGCGTGCTGCAACCCGTGCCGGTGGCATCAGCTACAAGTTGAAGACTCCCGAAGAAAAGAAAGCCGCCCTGCTGGGTGCCATGGAATCATGGATTAAAGGCATGTTGGAGCATACGGGCGATCGCATCAAGGAATGGGATGTAATCAACGAACCGATTGCAGACGACGGACAATGGCGCGGTATCAGCGGTAACTTTATGAGCAACGGCGATGAAGCTCCTGACATAGCACCTGTGGAAGACGAAGAAAGCGGTCTGAACCTGAACTGGGCAACCGATCACTTCTATTGGGGATACTACATCGGTAAAGAATATGCCGTGAAAGCATTCGAGTATGCACGCAAATATGCAGCTGCCGACGCCAAACTTTATGTAAATGACTACAACCTCGAATCAAGCCCCAACAAACTGGCTGCTCTGATAGGATTTGTACAGTACATTGAAGATAATGGTCAGAAGGTCGACGGTATCGGTACTCAGATGCACGTATCATCCAGTATAACGAAAGATCAGGTAGACGCTATGTTCAAGACTTTGGCTGCAACAGGCAAACTGATCCGGGTAACGGAATTGGATGTACAGGTAGGCACCACTACTCCATCGGCTGAACAATTGGCCACACAGGCGGAAGTATATCAAATGATCTTCGACTCTTACCGGGTTAACGTACCACAGGCTCAGCAATCAGGTATCACCATCTGGACGCTGACCGACAGCAAAAAAGAACATGAATACTGGTTGTCGGACGATGCACCGAACCTTTTCGATGCAAACTATGGTCGCAAACATGCCTATAAAGGTGTATGCGATGGTATTGCCGGAAAAGACATTAGTGAAGATTTCAGCGGTGACGACTGGAAGAATGCGTATGAAACAGAAGGAGAAGGAACTCCAGCTGAATAAAGTGTGAAGACAGGAAATCTGGTAAGGTTGAAACCTTACCAGATTCCATTTAACAAATCATTCAGCAAATCCGGCAAAAACATCCGTTTTACCCCCTGAAACAGGGAAATGTACGATAAACAAAAAATTATGTAACATCATTGAGGAATGATGTAACCGAAATGAAGTTTTCTGCAACACTGCGAAAAGCTTTCTAAATTATAGCTCACTATCTTTGTTGCAATGAAAAACATCTCAAATCAATACCAGAGACAAACGATGAAGAATTGGATTTTAACTTTAGTTTTGAGTGTAATGACAGTTGGGTATGTAAATGCTCAAAAGAGTACATTACAAAAACAAGGCAGCGCTACTCAATTAGTAGTAGACGGCAAACCATTTCTTATTTTAGGCGGTGAATTAGGGAATTCATCGGCAGCATGCACAGAAGATATCGAACGTATCTTCCCGAAGTTGCAACGGATGGGACTGAATACAGTACTCGTTCCCGCATACTGGGATTTGATAGAACCGCAGGAAGGACAATTCGACTTCACCCTCACAGATAAAGTCATCCGTCAAGCCCGGCAGAACGATCTGAAAGTAATCTTTCTTTGGTTCGGTGCCTGGAAAAACTCCATGAGTTGCTACGCTCCCCTCTGGTTCAAAGAAAACTATAAAAAATACCCGCGTGCTTATACACAAAAAGGAAAACCACTCGAAATAGCCAGCGCATTCTCTGAAAATGTATTCCAAGCCGACAACCGCGCTTTTTCCGGATGGATGGAACACGTTGCAGCCATTGATAAAGAGGAAGGTACCGTCATCATGATACAGATAGAAAATGAAATAGGTATGCTGGAAGATGCAAGAGACTATTCCAAAGAAGCCAACGCATTGTTCAATGCACCGGTGCCCGCTGAATTAATGAGTTACTTGCAGAAAAATAAGAAAACGCTCCACCCCCAGATGCTTGAGAAATGGGAAAGCCAAGGTAGCAAGAAGCAAGGCACCTGGCAAGAAGTATTCGGAGCCGATATTTACACCGATGAATTATTTATGGCCTGGCACTACGCCCGCTATGTGGAGAGAATGGCACAAAGCGCCCGGTCCATCTACAATATTCCACTATACGTGAACGCTGCCATGAACAGCCGCAACCGGAAGCCGGGAGAATATCCTTCTGCCGGTCCGCTGGCACACCTTATTGATATATGGCATTGCGGAGCGCCCGACATCGACCTTCTTGCTCCCGACCTGTACGACAATGGCTTTACAGAGTGGGTAGCTAAATATAAATTGCACAACAACCCGTTGTTTATTCCCGAAATCAAACTGACAGACAATAATGGCGTAAGAGCTTTCTATATCTTTGGTGAGCATGATGCCATCGGTATCAGCCCGTTCTCCATCGAAGGTGGTTCCGACTCTCCCGACTCTCCGTTGGTGAAAAGTTATCGTACGCTGAAAGAGTTCATGCCTCTGCTCGCTAAGTATCAGGGTAAAGGCGCAATGAAAGGATTACTCTTCGATCAGGAAAATAAAGAACGTATCATTTATCAGGATGATCTGAAGATAACCTGTCGCCATTTCTTTACTCTTCCCTGGGATGCGCGTGCCACCGATGGCAGTGTATGGCCCGAAGGTGGAGGTGCATTATTAAGACTGGCACCCAATGAGTATATCGTGGCAGGTAGCGGTATCGTTATCGAGTTTGAGAAAGCTACAGAAAATCAGGCCAAAGTTCGGGCGTTGGGCGAAGACGGATTTGTCCAGGCAGGAGGAAAGGGTGATGGAGTGATAAGTGATAAGGTGATGTGGAAAGGGGCACGATGCGGCATCGGTTCCGTAGATGAAGTGAAGGTAAACGAGGACGGTACGCTCTCTTACATCCGCCGTCTGAATGGTGATCAAGACCATCAGGGGCGCCATGTGCGTATCTCAGTGGGAGATTTCCAGATACTTCATGTGAAGTTGTATGAGTATAAGTAGGTAGTAGCTAAGTAGTGAATAAAAAGATAAATTAGATATGAATCAGGTTAGTTTTAATAAAGTTAGGTTGAGTCTGGCAGTGCTGCTTTGCCTTTGCGCTACTTCCATGGTAGATGCAAAGGTGAAGTTGCCTGCCTTGATTTCTGACGGAATGGTACTGCAACGGGAACAACCCATTAAAGTATGGGGCATGGCAGATGCCGGAGAAAGCATACAGGTAAAGTTCCTGAAAAATGCCGTTCCTACAGGTGTAAAAGGAGGAAAACTGAAAGCCACTTACACAGCTACAGCAGATGAAAACGGTCAATGGACCCTTACCCTGCCTGCCATGAAACCGGGCGGACCTTACCTCCTTCAAGTAAATGACATCGAACTGAAAGATATTCTGGTGGGAGATGTATGGCTATGCTCCGGTCAATCCAATATGGAACTGCCCGTCAGCCGGGTTACGGATATGTTCCGTGATGAAATCTCCGCTTATGAGAACACGAATATACGGCAACTGAAAGTGCCCAATATCTTCAACTTCCATGCACCGCAAACGGACCTGCCGAACTACGTTGCCTGGAAACCACTGACGCAGGAAAACGTAATGAACTTCTCTGCTCTGGGCTATTTCTTTGCCAAAGCCATGTATGAAAAGAATGGCATACCCGTCGGACTGATAAACTCCAGTTGGGGCGGAACTCCCGTTGAGGCGTGGATAAGCGAGGAAGGACTGGAAGAATTTCCGAAGTATATTAATGATAAACGGCAATATGAAGATGATGCTTATCTGAAAAGCATTAAACAGACAGAAGGTTTGAACTTCTATCGCTGGAACACTTCCCTATACCAGGGAGATGCAGGACTGCACGAAGCAACACCTTGGTATGCAGCCAACTACAATGATAAAGACTGGAAGACCGTTGATTTATTCTCTACCGACTGGGGAACCAACGGTTTGAATCCGATAAACGGTTCGCACTGGTTCCGCAAGGAAGTGGAAGTACCGCAAGACTGGAACGGAAAAGAAGCGACCCTGCGTTTAGGTTGCATTGTAGATGCAGACTCCGTCTATGTGAACGGTACATTCGTAGGTACCATTTCCTACCAGTATCCTCCACGCATCTATACCATTCCGGCAGGTGTGTTGAAAGCAGGAAAGAATACAGTAACCATACGCCTCATCAGCAATAACGGTTATCCGCACTTTGTAAAGGAGAAGCCTTATAAAATTATTTGCGGAAATGAAGAAGTAAGCCTGCAAGGAGAATGGAAATACAGATTAGGTGCTTCCATGCCTCCGGCTCCGGGAATGATGTTCTTCTGTTACAAACCGGTATGCCTGTACAATGCCATGATTGCTCCGTTACAAAACTATGGCATCCGTGGTGTACTCTGGTATCAGGGAGAGTCCAATGTGGACCGCCGCAATGAATACGCCGCACTACTGACAGCTCTGATTGCTGATTGGCGCAACACATTCGGCAACCCGGAATTACCTTTCTGCATTGTAGAGCTGGCAGACTTCCTGTCCCGAGATGACGCCAGCGGTCGGCAGGCCTGGGCTGAGATGCGCAAAGAACAGGCCAAAGTAGCCGAAACCAACCGGAACACCCGCCTCATCCGCAACAGTGACCTGGGCGAATGGAACGATATACACCCATTGGATAAGAAAACCCTGGGACAACGCGCAGCAGAAAGTGCGTTGGAGAATAATAAATGACGGACAACCGGGAACGGATAACAGCAAACGAACAACTGATTACTGACAATTAATAACTGAATAATACAGCACTATGAACGCACTAAGTCAAAAAGTGTCTATGGCCGAGAAGATTGGCTATAGTTTAGGAGATTGCTCTGCGAACCTCGTGTTCCAGATGATGATGATTTATCAAACCAAGTTTTATACCGATGTCTTCGGTCTGGAAGGCGCCATTGCCGGGTCAGTAATGCTGATTGCCCGCATTGTGGACGCTTTTGTAGACCCTACCGTAGGTATATTGTCCGACCGGACACAAACCAAATGGGGTAAATACCGCCCATGGGTACTCTGGACCGCATTGCCGTTCATGGTGTTCTATGTGCTGGCATTCTACAATCCCGGCATCGAGGATAAGGGTTTGGTAGCGGTGTACGCTACAATCTCTTATACCTTGTTGATGACGCTTTACTCGTTCAACAATACACCGTATGCATCATTGGGTGGTGTAATGTCAAGTGACATCAAGGAACGTACAAGCATTACGTCTATCCGTTTCGTTGCCGCTACCATTGCGCAGTTTGTAGTACAGGGCTTGACGCTCCCGCTGGTAAGCAAGTTCGCAGGTGAAAGTGGTGATAAGGGGCACGGCTGGCTGTGCACTATTTCCTTATTTGCAGTCATCGGTTTCGTGTTCCTGGTTATTACCTTCTTCTCCAGCCGCGAACGTATCACACCGCCGGCAAATCAGAAAACTGATACCCGGAAAGATATCAGGGATGTATTCAAGAATATTCCCTGGCGGGCGATGTTCATCCTGACGCTCTTCCTTTTCACTACCCTTGCCATGTGGGGAAGCGCTATGAACTACTACTTTGAGAATTATGTGGATTCGGGCGCATTATTTGCCTTCCTCGATAAACTGGGGTTGGTGGCTACACAGGCCAGTGATTCGGTGGGCTATACGATACTGAATGCTTTCGGCCTTATTGTCAGCAGTCCTGAAAAGGCTTATGAAGTGGGCTTCGGTGTGTTTAATATGCTGGGAGCAGTGGTACAGTTCTTCGGCGTTATTTTCCTGTCCGGCTTCCTGGCCAACCGTTTCGGAAAGAAATCGGTGTTTATCGTTTGTTTGGCTCTGACGGCAGTGTTCACCGCCTTCTTCTATTTCCCAAATGAGACAGATGTAGAGACGATGTTCGTCCTGAACTTCCTCAAGAGTTTGGCATACGCTCCCACCGTTCCATTGCTTTGGGCCATGATTGCTGACGTGGCGGATCATTCGGAATATGTCAATCACCGCCGTGCAACGGGTTTCGTGTTTGCAGGTGTGGTGTTTGCCCTGAAGGCCGGATTGGGTATTGGCGGCGCTATTCTGGGGTTCCTGCTCTCCGGTTTCGGTTATGTATCGGGTGCAGGGATCGCACAAAGCGAATCGGCTATTCATGGTATCGTGCTTTCATCCAGTATTATTCCGGCTGTTACGTTCTTCATCGGTGTCATAGCGCTGTACTTCTATCCTATTACAAAGAAGTATAATGAAGAGATGCAGGCTGAACTGACGGAACGCAGAAGTAAAGAAGATTATTAAGTGTAAAGGCTGATGGGATTTATTCATAATGGTACAGAAAGGAATAAAAGTGATTAGGGTTTAGTGATAAGTGATAAGCACCATTCGGTATATTATTTTTTAGACGCGGATGACGCGGATAACGCGGATTTAAAAAGCTGCGCTATAAAAGTGGATAAAAAAGATCCGCGTCATCCGCGTCTAAAAGATTATTTATCATTTAACTCATAACCCGTACATTAAGAGTAAATCCCTTCAGCAACCAAATCATACCAATTACAGCATGAAATTAAAGTATTTAGCATTATCAGTTTGTGCTGCCGCATTAATGTCTTGTAATAGTGACAAACCTGTTGCGGCAGACCCGACTCTAACAAACATTCTCGGTGATAAATTCCTTGTCGGTGTCGCCATTAATTCCGAACAGGCTGCGGGTCGCGACACCAGCGCAGTCGATGTAGTTCGCCGCCACTTCAACTCCATTGTGGCCGAAAACTGCATGAAGAGTGAAGTGATACACCCGGAAGAAGACAGATATGACTTTAGCCTGGCAGACGAATTCGTTAAGTTCGGAGAGGATAACGGAATGTTCATCATCGGACATTGCCTGGTGTGGCATTCCCAACTCTCACCTTGGTTCTGCGTAGATGCCGAAGGAAAGAATGTTTCACCCGAAGTCCTGAAAAAACGGTTGAAAAGCCATATCCATACCATCGTGGGCCGATACAAAGGTCGCATTAAAGGCTGGGACGTAGTAAACGAAGCCATCGAAGGAGACGGAAGCTACCGCAAAAGTAAGTTCTACGAGATACTGGGAGAAGAATATATCCCGCTGGCTTTCCAATATGCACATGAGGCAGACCCGGAAGCAGAACTCTACTATAACGACTACGGCATGCACGAACCGGGACGCCGCGACGCAGTGGTGCACATGGTCAATTCACTCAAAGAAAAAGGATTGCGCATAGATGCCATAGGTATGCAGGGACACATGGGATTGGATTACCCAAGCATAGGTGAATATGAAACCAGCCTTCTCGCTTTTGCCTCCACAGGTGCTAAAGTGATGATAACGGAATGGGACATGAGTGCTTTGCCAACCGTAAACCGCGGAGCAAATATTGCCGACAAAGTAGCCTTTGAAAAAGCCTTAAATCCTTATCCCGAAGTTCTGCCGGATAGTGTTTCCAATCTGTGGAATGCCCGCATGAAATCGTTCATGGAACTTTTCATAAAGCACTCGGACGTCATTACACGCGTAACTGCCTGGGGGGTATCGGACGGCGACTCCTGGAAGAATGACTGGCCCGTACCGGGAAGACGGGAATATCCCCTACTCTTCGACCGCAACTATCAGCCCAAGCCCTTTCTGAAAGAAATTCTGGAACCGAAAAAGGCTGTGTTCGATGAGTTCACGTATACGGTAGCTCCCAAGGATGCCGATAAAGCAACTGATCAGGTTACCACACCGGGCACATTGAATCCCGTGTTACCGGGTTGTTATCCCGACCCGAGCATCTGCCGCGTAGGAAACGACTATTATATGGTCAACTCCTCTTTCGCCTTCTACCCCGGCGTACCCATCTGGCACAGCACAGATCTGACGAACTGGGAACAACTGGGCTACGTCCTCAACCGCCCCTCACAGTTGCCTATGTACGACGGCCTGCGCATCAGCGGTGGTATCTATGCTCCAGACATCAAATACAATCCTCACAACGGACTGTTCTATCTGATCACCACAGCCGTAGACGGTGGCGGCAACTTCTTCGTCACCACGGATGATCCGAAGAAAGGAAATTGGAGTGATCCCATTTTCCTGCCCGAAGTGGGCGGCATCGACCCCGGATTTCTCTTCGACGAAGACGGAAAAGCATACATTGTGAACAATGACGGTCCGGCAGGAAAACCCGAATATGACGGTCACCGCGCTATCTGGATACGCGAATTCGACTGGAAGAACGGTTGTACCGTAGGAAAACAGAAGATGATTATTGACGGAGGCGTAGACAAAGCCCAGCATCCCAGTTGGATAGAAGGTCCACACCTCTACCACATCAACGGCACATACTACCTGATGGCTGCCGAAGGTGGAACAGGCCCCAACCACTCGGAAGTGATCTTCACCTCTGCATCTCCGTTCGGCCCTTTCAAGCCTTGTGCCATCAATCCGATATTGACGCAACGCGGCTTGCCGGGCGACCGCTCCAATCCGGTTACCTGCGTCGGTCATGCCGATCTGGTGGAAACTCCCGATGGCGACTGGTACGCCGTCTTCCTCGGCGTCCGCCCCTACCGCAACGGTCACGACGTGATGGGACGCGAGACTTTCATGCTCCCGGTGACCTGGAAAGAGAATCAACCCATTATTCTTCCTGAGGGTGACGTCATCACTTATACCGCCGACCGCTCCCACGGTCCTGCCCCACTATGGACAGCAAACGGACTGGCTAAAGAAGCATTTTTCATCCGCACTCCACTGGTGCCCTGCTATAATATAAACAGCAAAGGGCAGTTGGAAATGACCGCCAGCAGCACTGATCTTAACCAAAAGCGTCAACCTGCCGCCATCGGTCGCTGGATTAACAATTGGACATTCACAGCTCAGACTGGCTTGGACTTCGTGCCACAACAGCCGAAGGATTTCGCAGGCATCATCTGTTTCCATGATGATAATTGCTATATTCGCTTCGGAAAGACATTGGACCAAGACGGCAAACCCGTCATGCTTCTGGAAACATACAGCCATGGCAGACTGTGCAGCCAGGCAAACAGCCCGCTAACCCGGACAGATGGAAAAGTATATCTGAAAGTAGAAGGAGATAATGCAGTAAACTATACCTTCAGCTACTCCACCAGTCCTAAAGGTAACTGGACGCAAGTAGGCGAACCCGTATCCGCCGACCTGATAAGCACGCAGACAGCCGGAGGTTTTACCGGAACCATGGTCGGCATTTATGCCACAGGAAACTATCAGAATTAACCACATTAAAATCATAAAATCATGAAGAAAGAAAAAAGATACTTAGTACCCGGAGATTATATGGCAGACCCTGCCGTGCACGTGTTCAACGACCGCCTCTACATCTACCCTTCCCACGACTGGGAAAGCGGCATCGCCGAAAATGACAACGGTGACCATTTCAATATGAAAGACTACCACGTCTTCTCTACCGATGACCCCGTGAAAGGTGAAATCGTAGACCATGGCCTGGTGCTCACCACCGAAGATATTCCCTGGGCAGGACGCCAGCTCTGGGATTGCGACGTAGCAGAGAAAGACGGCAAATATTATATGTATTTCCCCCTGAAAGACCAGAACGATATCTTCCGTATCGGTGTTGCCATCAGCGACCGTCCCGAAGGTCCGTACATTCCCCAACCCGATCCGATGCGCGGAAGTTACAGCATAGACCCTGCCGTTCTGAATGATGGAGACGGTAACTACTACATGTACTTCGGTGGTCTGTGGGGCGGACAGTTGCAACGCTATCGCGATAACAAAGCCCTGGAAAGTGGAGCTACCTTCCCCGCAGACAACGAGCCGTCCATCCCCGGACGCGTTGCCAAACTCAGCGCGGACATGTTGCAATTTGCCGAAGAACCTAAAGCCGTAGTAATCCTGGACGAAAACGAGCAACCACTGACAGCCGGAGACAACGAACGTCGTTTCTTCGAAGCAAGCTGGATGCACAAGTATAACGGAAAATATTACTTCTCCTACTCTACCGGTGATACCCACCGCCTGTGCTACGCCATCGGCGACAATCCTTATGGTCCTTTCACATATCAAGGAGTAATCCTGACTCCGGTAGTAGGCTGGACTACCCACCACTCCATCGTGGAATACCGGGGCAAATGGTATCTGTTCCATCACGACAGTGTGCCTTCCGGCGGACGTACCTGGTTGCGCAGCCTGAAAGTATGCGAACTGGAATATGACGCCGACGGAAAGATCGTCACCATTGAAGGAGTGGATTAACCGTTGCCCGATAGAGTATGAATACTGTCAAAATAGGTATTATAGGTACCGGGTGGATTGCCGAAAAGATGGCAATCACCCTCAAAGGAATGAAGGGAGTAGAAGCTTATGCAGTCGCTTCCCGCCAGTTGCAGACTGCCCGTAACTTTGCCGACCGGTGGGGTTTCACCCGTGCCTACGGTTCTTATGAAGAAATGCTGGATGATGAAGAGGTGGAGTTGGCATATATTGCCACTCCCCATTCTCACCATTTCGAACATGCACGTATGAGTCTGCTGAAAGGCAAAGCGGTTTTATGCGAAAAGGCATTCACCGCCAATGCCCGCCAGGCGGAAGAACTGCTGAATCTTGCCAAAGAAAAGGAGCTCTTCATCACCGAAGCTATCTGGACACGCTACATGCCTCTATCGCAAACCATCAATGACCTTGTAAACGGTGGAATCATCGGACGCCCCGTGACGCTGTCTGCCAATCTGGGTTACCCAATCGGCAACCGTGAGCGCCTCCGCCAACCGGCACTGGCAGGCGGGGCTTTGCTCGATCTGGGAGTGTATGCACTGAACTTTGCTTCCATGGTTTTCGGGACGGACGTAGAGCGTGTCACCTCTACCTGCGTAAAGACCGATACCGGAGTCGATGCACAGAATAGCATAACTCTCACATTCAAGGATGGGAAAATCGCTGTGCTGCACAGCAGTATACTGAGTATGACCGACCGCCAAGGCATCATTTCCGGTGACAAAGGCCACCTGATCATTGAAAATATCAACAATCCGCAACGAATCAAGGTGGTAACAGAAGATTATAAGACGGCAGTTGTCTACAACTGTCCGCCACAAATCACCGGATACGAATACCAGGTATATGCATCCATGGAAGCTCTGAGGAACGGGTGGCTCGAATCTCCCTATATGCCTCACGCCGAAACCCTGCGCATCATGCGCATGATGGATGACTTACGCCGCGAATGGGGAGTACGCTACCCCGCCGATGAATAAACCAACCAATACTTTTTGTTTATGAAAAAACTGCTCTCTTTATTCTTATTATTATCTTGTTTACTCGGACCCGTATCCGCGGAAGACGGCAGCCGCTTGTGGCTCCGGCAATCGACAGATGCCCACGCACAGATCACAGCGCCTCGCCAGTCTCCTACACTAAACATAGCCGTCCGTGAACTGAAGCAGGCATGGAAAGGGCTCCCCGTTACGCTTGTACTGAAGAAAGACAAACAACTATCTTCTGAAGGCTTCCGTATACGACAGGTAAATGGAAAACTCACCGTCACTTCTCCCAGCGAAACGGGTTTGCTTTATGCTGCCTATCACCTGATCCGTCTGCAAGAAATGCAGAACTTTGGAAAGCCTTCGGAAACAGACCAGGAAATAACGGAGAATCCTGCCTATGACCTGCGTATCCTCAATCATTGGGACAACCTCGACCGCAGCATCGAGCGCGGTTATGCCGGCAAATCTCTCTGGAACTGGGAAGAACTGCCCGGCACACTCTCCGACAGATACGAAGCATACGCCCGTGCCAATGCCTCCATCGGAATCAATGCAACGGTACTGAACAATGTAAATGCTTCTTCTAAAATCCTTTCCGCCGAATATCTGGAAAAGGTAAAGACTCTGGCAAACATATTCCGTCCTTATGGCATCAAGGTATATCTCTCTATCAACTTTGCCTCCCCCATGCAACTGGGCGGGCTTTCCACAGCCGATCCTTTGGACAAAGATGTCATCGCCTGGTGGAAGCAGAAAGCCAAAGAGATCTATCGCACCATCCCCGACTTCGGTGGCTTCCTGGTGAAAGCCAATTCCGAAGGACAGCCCGGCCCGTGCGACTTCAATCGTACACATGCCGAAGGTGCCAATATGCTGGCAGATGCATTGAAGCCCTATAAAGGTATCGTCATGTGGCGCGCTTTCGTCTACAGCCCAACGGATGCAGACCGCGCCAAGCAAGCCTATCTGGAATTCCAGCCTTTGGATGGACAATTCCGCGACAATGTCATCGTACAGATAAAGAACGGTCCGGTCGACTTCCAGCCTCGCGAACCGTATAGTCCTTTATTCGGCGCTATGCCCCGGACTCCGCAGATGGTCGAATTCCAGATTACACAAGAATATCTGGGCTTCTCCAATCACCTTGCCTATCTTGCCCCGATGTGGGAAGAGTTCTTCGACTTTGTGAAGCCGTCTTCACTGAAAGCCATAGCAGGCGTCGCCAATATAGGTACAGATACAAACTGGTGCGGTCATCCTTTCGCCCAAGCCAACTGGTACGCTTTCGGGCGCATGGCCTGGAATCCTTCCCTGACATCGAGAACAATCGCAGAAGAATGGCTGAAACAGACTTTCTTCGATGCAAGTAATCCCAAACATGCACCCATTGCCTATGAAATACATAACATGATGATGGAAAGCCGCGAGGCTGTAGTAGACTATATGATGCCACTCGGGCTGCATCACCTCTTTGCATGGGGACACCATTACGGCCCGGAACCTTGGTGCGACGTGCCCGGTGCACGCCCCGACTGGATGCCGTCTTACTATCATAAAGCAGACAAACAGGGGATAGGTTTCGACCGCAGTCATACGGGTAGCAACGCTACAGCCCAATATCCCGATTCACTCTGCCGCCTTTACGATGACATCCGTACTTGTCCGGATGAGTATCTCTTGTGGTTCCATCATGCCCCTTGGCAACACACCATGCAAAGCGGAAGTATTTTATGGGACGAGCTCTGCTATCGCTACGATCATGGCGTACAGCAGGTAAGAAGCTTTCAGAGAATATGGGATCTGACTGAGAATTACATCGATGCGGAACGTTTCAAGGATGTACAGTCACGCCTGAAGATACAGGCACGTGATGCCGTATGGTGGAAAGACGCCTGTCTGCTATACTTCCAGGAATTTTCGGGTATGCGCCCTCCTTACGAAGTGGAAAGGCCGATACATGAATTGGATGATTTGAAACAAGTGAAGCTTCCTATCGACAACCATGAATGTCCGACACCGAAAATGCTGAATGAAAGAAGATAAGCAATAGCCCTGTTTCAAATAGAAAATACTAAAAAGAACAGTTCAATGTATCATTTGAACTGTTCTTTTTGTATTTTTGTGCATTATAGAATATTATAAAGGATATGAAATATGAATAAAGTAGCATTATTATCTATAAAATGGATACGGTTATCACTCTGTCTGATTACTCTCTCTTTCTTTGTACTATCCTGTGAAAAAGAAGATATTGAGCCTGTTGAAAATCAAAAAACTTTATTCATGTACCTGCCTTGGTCCACCAATCTGACCAGTAATTTCTACACGAATATCTCGGATATGGAAAAGGCAATCAGCCAGCACGGACTGAATGGTGAACGGGTAATCGTATTTATGTCTACTACTTCGGAAAAAGCAACTCTATTTGAAATAACCTGCAAGAAAGGTAAATGTGAACAGGTTACTCTAAAAGAATATAACAACCCGCCTTTCACCACCGCCGAAGGAATTACTTCCATTCTCAATGATGTAAAAAGTTTCGCCCCTGCACCCACTTACGCAATGACTATCGGATGTCACGGCATGGGATGGCTTCCTGTTCATAGTACAAAAGGACGGGCAAGGACTTCAATAAGAATGCACTGGGAAAACGAAGGCGTTCCACAAACCCGTTACTTCGGCGGTACGACAAGTCAATATCAGACAGATATCACTACCCTTGCAGAAGGTATAGCAAATGCCGGAATAAAAATGGAATATATCCTATTCGATGATTGCTATATGTCAACCATAGAAGTAGCCTATGACCTGAGAAACGTTACAGACTACCTTATTAGTTCCACCTGTGAAATCATGGCTTATGGTATGCCCTATTCTATCATTGGAAAAGATTTGATGGGCGAACCAAATTATCAAGCCATCTGTGACGGCTTCTATTCATTTTATTCCACCTATGAAGAAATGCCTTGTGGAACATTAGGCATAACTAATTGTACAGAATTGGATCATCTGGCCGCTATCATGAAAGAAATAAATAACCGGTATACATTTGACATTTCAAAACGGAACCAGTTACAACCTTTAGACGGTTACTATCCGGTAATCTTCTACGATTATGGTGACTACGTAGCACATCTGTGTGATGACCCATCATTATTAAAAGAGTTTAAAGAACAGTTAGAACGAGCCGTACCTTATAAAACGCATACTGAAAATTATTATTCCATGAATACGGGAGCTACCACACCAATTAAAACCTTCTCTGGCATTACCGCATCTGATCCGAGCGTAAATTCTTTAGCAGCAGATAAGACAGAGACAAATTGGTATAAAGCAACACACTAAATAGTTTGTATATTGGCTTGGACAGCTCCACCACATTATCATTGATTATCAACCACTTACAAGAAGTTAAATTCCTGCCAACAAGGACTTAATTTCTTGTTAACAGACTCTTAACTTCTTGTTGACAAGGTATACCATGAGTCAACTGTTTATTCACCACTCAATAAGGTCTAATTAGTTCACCTTTTAAAAGAATATATAGAGGATATTAAGTATATTTGTAGAGTCAAATTTAATACATATGAAAACTATATCTATACTCTATTTATTATGCATGTGTTTATACCTTCCATGCCATAGTCAAGAAGGAAAAATGTTCACAGTCGATAGAGAATTATCAAGCAGCATGCTCAATAAAATCTATCAGGATCATGACGGAATCATCTGGATTGCGACAGAAGATGGTCTGAATCGATACGATGGAGCAAAATTTACAGTTTATAGAAATGAAAAAGATAATCCAAATTCCTTATTAAGTGACTATGTACGTACACTGTTCGAAGACAGTCAAGGTCGCCTCTTTATAGGTTCTCTAAACGGATTGCAAATATACGACCGCGCAAAAGATAGTTTTACAACGATTCCAATGTACCTCTCCAGTGGAGCCTCGATAGCTCCTAATGTAGGAGTTATACTTGAACAAAATAACGGAGAAATATTAATAGGAACTTCCGGTCACAGTATATTTTTACTGGAAATACAAGGAGATAGTATAAAAGCACAACAAATAGATCAATTTATTGCCAGCAACTTGATTACATATTCATATCGGGATAGAAAAGGAAATCTATGGATAGCAACAGGCGATAATGGAATATTTCGTCTCGATAGCAACAACCAATTCAAGCACTATTCCGGTGAAACAAGCATAGCTTTGAATACAGTTTCCAGCATGTGCGAAGATAAACAAGGAAATCTTTATATGGGTAGCTTAAAGAAAGGATTATTCAGATATAATGATAAAACCGATACATTTGTACCAATTACATACACTCCTAATCCCAACTTACCTATCAAAATCCTATACCCTGAGAAGGAGAATCAAATTCTTATTGGTACAGATGGTTCGGGAATGAAAGTCTATGATATCCAAGAACAAAAGATTAAAGAAGCCAATTTCAATATCACAACATTTGACCTTGCAAAATCAAAGATACATTCTATTTTGAAAGACAGAATAGGGAATATATGGTTAGGTTTCTTTCAGAAAGGAGTCATGATCATACCTGCCATTACCAATGAGTTCAAGTATCTAGGTTACAAATCTTCCAGACACAATGTGATTGGTTCCAACTGCGTCATGTCTGCATACAAAGACCATACGGGAACTCTTTGGGTGGGGACTGACAATGACGGAATTTATGCAGTGACCCCAGACAAGACACCTAAAGTGCACTTTGCACCTACTGACAATGCTCATTCCGTTCCTGCAACCATTATGAGTATTTTTGAAGATTCCAACCACAATATGTGGATAGGTTCTTATCTGAATGGCATGGCCAAATTAGATACAAAAACCGGTCGTTGCGAGTATCTGAAGTTAGTGGACGAGACATCTAATCTAATGGAAAATGTATATTGTTTTGCAGAAGATAACAATAAAACTTTATGGATAGGAACTATGGGAGGAGGATTATATCAGATGAATATAAATACTAAGAAAATAGTCCGTTGTCCAACCACAACTTCCAGTAATACCGATTGGACCAGAGTAAATATGCTACATAACTCATGGATAAATTGCCTGTTACATACCGCCGAAAACAAACTGTACATAGGTACTTACGATGGTTTGGGCTGTCTGGATATAAAAACAATGGATTTCGTTTCTCCCATGAAAAACAGAAGAATATTATATGGCGATGTAATCTATGCCTTACATGAAGGTAAGGATGGTAATATCTGGATAGGAACATCGAAAGGATTAAAACGACTAAACCCACAAACCGTTGAGGTACAAGAATATACAACAAAAGAAGGTTTACCCAGTAATTATATCTGTGCAATCAAAGAAGATGCGAATGGCTATCTTTGGATCAGTACGAATTATGGAATCAGCCGATTCAATCCTCAAAATCAAAGTTTCATCAATTTTTATGCAAGTGATGGATTACAAAGCAACGAGTTTAGTAAAGGAGCCGCTTTTGCCGACAAACAAGGTGAACTTATCTTTGGAGGTACGAATGGTATCACTTATTTTAATCCCACAGAAATAACCACTCCTGATAAGAAACCGGAAATTCGGATTACAGACTTCTATATTCATGATAAAAAGGTTAAAAAGGGTATGAAGTCAGGGAATAGGGATATCGTTACCACTGCAGTTATGGATGCCGATCATTTTCAACTATCATACAAAGATAATTCTTTTAGCATTGAATTTTCAGCTATGGAGTTCTTTAGTCCGGAACGAATTACTTATGCATATAGCATTAATAATTCCAATTGGATTAGCTTACAACAGGGAATTAATCGGGTTTCATTCAGCAATTTGAATCCAGGCACCTATACATTCCAGGTAAAAGCAAAAGATAACGATTCTTATTCAGACATCAAAGAATTCAGTATCACAATCCATCCTGCATGGTATGCCTCCGGATGGGCTAAATTTATATATGGAGTACTGTTGATAGTTATTATCTATGGTATAGTCATTCAGATACGTCATCGTTACCGTGCTCGTCAGGAGATATTGGAACATATACATGCAGAACAGATCAATGAAGCCAAACTACAATTCTTCATTAATATTTCTCACGAAATACGCACTCCAATGTCTCTCATCATAAGCCCATTACAGAAGTTAATCGCTACTGATAAAGATAACGAGCGGCAGAAAAACTATCATACCATTTATCGAAATGCGGAACGTATACTTCGCTTGGTCAATCAGTTGATGGATATTCGCAAAATAGATAAGGGGCAAATGTCTCTGAAATTCCAGGAAGTTGATATCGTAGGATTTATCCGTGACTTGTACTATACCTTCGAATATCAAGCAAATGCCAGGCATATCACGTTGAGCTTCCAACCGGAAACTGAAAAGTTAAAAGCATGGATTGATCCAAAAAATTTCGATAAAATTATCCTGAATATAATTTCCAATGCATTCAAGTTTACGCCAGAAAACGGAGAAATCAATATATACTTGCGTGTAGGTGAGGATATGAATGCTTCTCAATCTCTAAAACACTATTTTGAAATAATAGTGGAAGACAGTGGCATTGGCATTAACCCGGAAGAAATGGGACGGATTTTTGAGCGTTTCTATCAAATCCATAATAGCCATAATAATTCGAATGTAGGTACCGGTATAGGATTACATCTAAGCCGTTCGTTAGTAGAATTACACCACGGTACCATAAAGGCTGAAAACAATGGGAACAAGCCAGGGTCCCGGTTTATCATACGGCTACCTTTGGGCAAAGAGCATCTGGGTATAGAAGAAATTGATGATAATCCAGTTGGGAATAATGCTCCTGTACATATCACGACTGTTCTGCCTACCCCCTCGCCAACTGACGAAGAAGATGAAAAAATACGTTCTAAAACCAAGTGTCATGTTCTGATAGTAGAAGATAATGAAGAAATACGCAAATATATCTGTCGTGAATTAGCCAGCGATTTCCACATGCATGAGTGTGCAAATGGAAAAGAAGCTCTCACCCTTATCCTAAAAAAGGAACCGGATCTGATTATCAGTGATATTATGATGCCTGAAATGGATGGATTGACACTTTGCAAAAAAATAAAGCAGAATGTAACCATTAACCATATACCGATTATCCTCTTGACAGCTAAATCCAGAGAAGAAGATAATCTGGAAGGTTTAAACATGGGAGCAGATGCGTATATAGTGAAACCATTCAGTATTGAAATATTGAGAAAAACGGCAGTCAATCTTATTAAGAGTAGGGAAATACTACGTAACAGTTTCAGTGGCAGCCAGATGCAGGAACAGAAATTGAAGAAACTAAAAGTCCAATCACCTGACGACAGGTTGCTTGATAAAGTGATGAAAGTGATTAATGACAATCTCGGTAATCCTGACCTGAATGTTGAAATGATAGCAACTGAAGTAGGTATCAGTCGTGTACATTTGCACCGTAAGCTAAAAGAGCTGACTAACCAGTCAACCCGCGACTTAATACGCAATGTTCGCTTGAAACAGGCTGCATCACTATTGGCAAACCAATATCATAACATTACTGAAGTTGCTACTCTTACAGGTTTTACTAATATTGCATATTTTTCTACCGCTTTTAAAGAATTATACGGGGTACCACCCACCACCTATATGGAAGAACAACAAAAGTCTTCTTCTGACAATGAAGTTGACCAACAGAACTAGACAAAACAAAAAGAAAGCCGGCTAAAATCAGCCGGCTTTCTCTATTATAATATCAGTATAATTCAACTCTTTATCCGCATAGACTAATATCATTACATGCTACGCTCGAGCAAATAGTCTTCTCCCGGCTGAGTAACAATGTCATATTCGTATGTACGATAAAGAACCGGTATTTGAGGATTTATCAGTTTCGAAACGACCGGTTTTTTTATAACTGCCGGTGCATAGAGAGGATTCGGGCAAGCACCATCTGCCACTTTCACCCCTTTTCCTTTTAAAGGAATATAAGAACGGATGCGCAGTACCCCGCCCAACCGAGAATGTATTTTCGCTTTTTTCAGTTGAACGCCATCCCAATCCATATCCACAACAAAACCGCCACGGGCTACAAGCCCTTTCACACTTCCTTTTTTCCATGCTTCGGGCAATGCGGGTAACAAGTGTACTGCACCGTCATGGCTTTGCAACAACATCTCTGCAACTCCCGCCGTATAACCGAAGTTTCCATCGATCTGGAAAGGTGGATGGGCATCAAATAAATTAGGATAAGCACGTCCCTCAGGATATTCTTTCTGAACTTTATCATTAGGTAAAAGATGAAGCATATTCTGTATAATCTTATAAGCATGATTACCATCCAGCATGCGTGCCCAGAAATTAATTTTCCACCCAATACTCCAACCGGTAGCCATATCTCCACGCTGTATCAAAGTATTCCGTGCAGCCTGGAATAATTCCGGATTTGTAATTGGAGAAATCTGATTACTGGGATACAAACCATATAAGTGTGAAATATGCCGATGGTCATCCAACGGATTGTCAGCATCAATCAACCACTCTTGCAATTGATTATGTTTGCCAATCTGCATGGGTGGCAACTTGTCCAACATGGCCTGCAAAGAATCTTCATACAGTTTATCACCACCCAGAATACGGCTTGCCAGAAGTGTACTGTAAAGGGCATCAAAAGCAATCTGATTATCCATTGTACAACCTGCCGTAATCGTTGTTTGTGAACCCCGGTAGCCATGTTCCGGAGACATGGAAGGCACTGTAACCATCCACTTATACTTCGGATGTTCCACTAAATGACTTAAATAAAAATCAGCAGTTCCTTTCAATATCGGATAATACTTCTTTAGAAACTCTTTATCACCGGTAAATAAATAGTGTTGCCACAAATGTTGTGCCACCCAAGCACCTCCATTAGGCCACATACCGAAACTTGCAGCATCCACTGGTCCGCAGGCACGCCATATATCCGTATTATGATGTGCAACCCAACCTTTGGCGCCATAAAGAACTTTAGCTGTCTCACTGCCTGTAACCGCCAGGTCGGCCACCATGTCAAAGAAAGGTTCATGCATTTCACTCAGGTTGGTTACTTCAGCAGGCCAGTAGTTCATTTCAGCATTGATATTAATCGTATATTTACTATCCCAGGGAGCATAAGGACTATGATTCCAAATACCCTGAAGATTAGCAGGCTGACCACCAGGTTGAGAAGAAGAAATCAACAAATAACGACCATATTGGAACATCAAAGCCGCCATCGCCATATCATTCCCTTCTATAAAACGCTGTACACGGACAGGTGTTTCCAAAGCAGAAACTTTAGTGCTTTCCAAAGTCAGGGCCACACGGTCATATTGTTTACGGTAAGAAGCGATATGGCTCTTCAAAGCCTGTTCGTAAGGAACACGGATGGCTTTCTGTAAATAAGCAGCCGCACGCTTTGATTCATTAGCACTAACATCATGGTAATTCACAAAATTAGTAGCTGCCGATATGTACAAAGTAGCTTCGGTAGCCCCATTCACGGCAAGTGCGCTTTCTGCCTTACTCACTTTACCATCAGCTTTTACCTGCACCTGGCATTCGGCACGCATAGCAGCAGGGATTCCTTCATGTTCAGCTCCCTGACAGGAGATAATCAGTTTGCCACCCTTTACTTGTACATTTGACTTCAGCGGACTGTTGTATGATATGGCGAAATTCAAAGCCTTTGCCTTATCCGCCTGAATGCGGACAATAATCACATCATCACTCAAAGAAGCAAACGCGGTACGGACAAACTTCACTCCGTCCACTTCATAACGGGTGGTAGCGGTAGCATTCTCCAGATTCAGGTCCCTGTAATATTCAGAAGGATTCTCATGTCCGGGGAAATTCAAAAAAAGACTCCCCATCATCAAGTAGCGCATGCCATGCTGGGGCGTCATATAATTCTTATCAATGAGTTTCTGTGCCTCCAGGGCTTTGCCTTCAAAAATAAGACGGCGTATTTCAGGTAATACCTGCAATCCTTTGGGATTATTATTATTGTAAGGTCCGCCAGCCCAGAAAGTCTCTTCATTGAGTTGCAGTTCTTCACGGGCAGTTCCGCCAAATACCATAGCTCCTAAACGGGAATTGCCCAATGGCAGAGCTTCCAGCCAGTCTTGTGCCGGACGAGCATACCATAATTTCATATTCTGGGCAGATGTCCAATCTCCATATCCCAAAATAGAAAGCATCTTAGCGGCATAACGTGCTCCCAACATCCGGTATCCTTCGGCTGTAAAATGAAGATTATCGAATGCAACCGGACAACCGGCGGAGGATATGACATGTGCAGTAGAAATTACCTGGGGCAAACTGTCGATGATTGTATTCATACTGGCACAGATTCCATTCTGGTCCGCATGTACCACCTCACCCGCCAGTAAGGGCACATTAGCAGCAGATAATTCCAAATCTTTCAAAAGATTATCATACACTCCCTTTACTTTTGAAGGCCAGTCTTTATCATTTGTATTCGACTCTCCCTGATGCAGCAGAATGCCTTTAATTACTCCATCCTTTTGAGCAAGCTTTGCCATCTCAACCAAACGTGCATAAGGATTGCCACCGTATTCTTTTACCATATTCTTCAGCCAATCCGGAGAAGTTTCTACGTACGACTGATAATTATCCTTATCAAACAGTTCTATTTTGCAACCACCTACGGCAACATTGATAATTCCTACCCGTACATTGGATGGCAGGTTAGCCACCATAGCCCGTCCAAAATAATCACCTGGAGTCAGGCCCGTATAGCAACGTGCCAAAGGAGGAACCGCCTTATACCAATTCCCTTTGGTCCTCCCCAAATTAGGACAATCGACAGCCGCTAGTACCTGAAAACGGCTGTCAACTGCCACGGTGTCCTGTTCTTCTACCTTTGCATTTCCTTCCATGTTCGATTGTCCCAAACACAGATAGATATGAAAATTCGCATCTTGTGCAAATGTCGTCATGCCTAAAAGAAGCAGGCATGTAAATACAAATGTTCTCATAATCTGTCTATTATTTATTTTTCTATATACATATTCATTCTTTACCAAATATCCGGGTTACGAAAGGTAAACACTGATAAAGAGCCGAGTGCCAATATTCCCAGTCATGCCCTCCATCACGCACCCTGAACTGGCAGGGTATTCCGGCGTTACGCATAGCTTGATAGAATTCTATATTACGATCAAGCAGGAAATCATCATCCCCACAATCTACAAACCAGGCAACACTACGCAAATCAGCCTTGCGGTTCTCGTCAGCCTCCATCACATATTTCACACAGCTATTTTTAATAACACTACGGGTAAGTATCGCTATCTTCGAATTCGGATCATCAGCAGGTACCGCTCCCTGTTCAGGAATAGACATCAGAGCACTCATCGCATAGACTGCACAAAACATATCACTATGGCGCTGACCATAATTAGTAGCTCCGCCACCACCCATCGACAAACCGGCAATGGCACGATGCTGCTTATCACCTATCACCCGGTATTTCTTCTCTATATAAGGCAAGAATTCCGTATAAAAGAAAGTCTCATATTTCCAACCCGGCATATCAAAATATCCGTTCCACTCCATATGGATATTTCCACCGGCATTCGGAGTAACAATAATCATTTCGCACGCTTCCCCACTGGCTACAAGACAATCCATCACATCTTTTACATGACCCCGTTCGGCCCAGACAGGATTGATTTCCCACATACCATGCAAAAGATATAGGACCGGATATTTTTTCTCTTTATTCTGTTCAAAACTCTTTGGCAAAAAAACGGTATAGGCACGCTTTGAATTCAACACTTTACTAAAAAGAGTGTCCGTAACTACTTTACTCTGAAAATTCCAAGGTGCATTTTGTGCATAACCGGACAGTGTATACATCATTACAGCCAACCATACAATTATCTTCTTCATCATATCTTTTATTTAAAGTTTATCAGACCATTCATATATATCTGCAAAAATAAGGCATGAATCCGATCACTGATTTGCAATTTTAGACATTTGAATATCAATATTAGATAAATATTACAGATTTGTGTTCCTGCACACTCTTCACAGAGGATGCAGGAAAGATATTATAAAATGCACAAATTATATCAAACTCTCGGAAAGATGAGAGCTGATATGTCTTTTTAATTTGCTAAGGAGACATTAGCTATCACAATAGGTTTTCCACCTGTTGACCAAAAACCTGCAATATAAAGATGCGAAGGATCAATCTTTCCTCCGTTCTTATCTTTCATATTATTCAACTCCACTACAATCTTACGCGAAGATCCGAAATCATACGTAGCAGGCTCACTCCAATAACTGGCTTTATCAAACAGACGGAACGAAACACCACTTTCATTATCATTACCCAATTCTACGGTCACAGTCTTATATCCCGACAAATCAAGTCCACTGTCATATTGCCACCCTCCGAAACCATACTGTCCCGTCACCAGTGTGCGGGTGTTTTCGTCGAACGTGCCTTTCTCCCATATAGAAGGATTGAAGACATCTGCCGTCAGTGAGAAAGGAGAAATTACCGTAACCTGCAATGTCAGTTGCTTACTGACTCCGGCAGCCGATTGATATGTAACGGTTACCATAGCTTCACCTGGTGCCACAGCTACTAATTTGGCTGCCTGTTCTACTTTCAGCACGTTCGAATCTGAACTGTTGACAGTCGCTTCCGCAGTCACCATCCGTACCGTTCCATCAGAATAAACAGCTTTCACTTTGAGATAATTCGTACCACCCATTTGCAGACGAAGATTTCCTTCCTGTCCCATCAACTCCAGTTTCTCCAATTCCCCATTCACTACTATCCCATCAGCATATTCTTTGAACCAATGGTACATCGCCCAAGGACAGGCTTCGGGGTCATTGAGAAAAGTATAGTTGCCCGGTTCACCCGGCACATCCTTAAATGCCGCCAGCTCATGGGATCTGGTGGTGAAAAACAACCAGGAAACATTACCTGAATTATCGGCTATATATTTGAAGTTGGCGCCAAAGCCTTCAGCACCTGCCGTTCCTGTAATACTTTTACCCCAAGTGGCATCATATTTCTTCGGAGCCCAGTCTATTTCAGTCACCATGATAGGAGCAAAAGCCGCCACAGGACCTACTTGCGCATCCCAACCCCGCTGAAAAGCCTCATAACCTCCTCCTGTGGAAGAGCCGATTCCCTCACCGCTGTCTTCCTCAGCATCGCTACCATACCAACCGGGATAGCAGTGAACAGCAAAGCCTATGTTCTCTCCTTCGATACGGTGAATAGCATATCCGGCATAGGATGACTGATAAGACAATCCCGGCACCCAAACAATATTGCGACAATTAGTACGTATCTTGTCTACTATAGCCTGAAAGTAGAGTTGGAGATTCTTGAAATGACTGTCACCGCCACTGCCGTATGTTCCGTCAGTACCTTTTATTCTGACAGGTTCATTAGCAAACTCAAACATAACATCCATATTATTTTTCAGTTTAGGATGTTGCGAGACAATATCCCACACTTTGAGCAAAAATTGCTGATAAGTGTCTCCTATTTCTATACCTTGATAGGGAGCATCAGACGGACAAACCCCAGGCGGACGCATCACCACATACATTCCCTTAGAAATAAAGTATTCTGCCATCGGCACAAACAACTCTTCAAGATACTTCCGAAAACGGGTTTCGGAGAACCGTTCATGTCCTTCATATCTCACGGACTGCATGGAGGGGTCATCACTCCAATACGGGTCGAGGTGCATCCGCACGAAATTGAATTTCCATCCTGCGGCCACAATGCCGTCTACCATGCTCTTATTATACCTGAGGCATGCCTGCACGTCATAGTTACCCCACGCATTATTATTGAAGAAAGGGCTGTAAGTCTGCGTAAAACCATGCAGATTGACTATTTCTCCCTTTTCATTTTTAAGATATCGCCCCTCTACACGCAATATCGGCAACTTAGCTTCAGCAGGAGTCTCAGGTTCCGGATCCGGTTCGACTGTTTTCTCCGGTTCCGGTTTCTCCGGCTGCACAGGAATAGTGTCGTCCGAACAAGCCGCCAAAAACATCCCTAATGCCAATGTTAACAAATAAATTATTTTTTTCATATCATTCTTCATTATTTTAGGGGGAGTGAATCAGTAGTTAACAAGGGGACAAGGTTCCATGCGGCATAGAAGTATTGTGCAGCCCCTCGTTCCCTTGTTTCCTTCTTTTCCGTTTCAAATGTAACAGATGCAATGAAATAATCTGTATCTTTATGTTACATACTTGTTCACTGACGTTACATTTTTAATTGAAAGCCTAAACAGACTTATTTATTATAATATTACCAATAACGAACAAAGCTATAGGTATAAATATCATCTCCTGTAATAGTTCCTTCATACAATTTATAGCCTTTTGAATCAGAAGATCCGAAATAATATATGCTATCTGAACTTGAAAACCTTGTATCTACCGTATTCCCTACTCCAGCTGTATCAAAAGGTATTTCATTACTACAACCACACCAAATGACCAAACTCAAAATAAATAATATGTTTTTCATTGTTATTCGATTTTTATTAAAACAATAAAGGCAGCGAGCGTTTTCACTTTACGCCCCACTGCCTTTTCTTATAAAACTCTATTATTTTCCAGCCAAACCATCAGCAAAGCCTGCATATGTATGCTTACGGTTGTAGTTAGCATCCCATAAACCTACGGGTTCACCACCACGCCAACCTGAATCACCAGGAGCATCAGTAGCACACCACTGAGTGATACCATACTGCTGAGCAGCAGGAATTATTTCGAAGTACTTCTTCACGATGAACTTATAATATTCTGCCATCGCTTTATGCTGAGCTTCGGTCATATTCTCTGTCTTCACACTGGTACCGTTCTCGTCTATATAGCCCATATCAAGTTCAGAAATCTTCACGAGTTTGCCACTTTCTGCCAATATCTCGAACATCTTCACTACATGGTCTTCCTTACTCTTCTGAGTAACAGCATTAGCATAACAACTTACATGCATTTGTGTGCCGATACCATCAATCTTTGTCACACCATCAGCTTCCCACTTCTTAATCCAGTGTACCAAACTCTTGGCCTTCTTGTTGTCATCCCAATCAGACTCCAAATTGTAGTCATTGACAAAGAGTTTCAACGGAGCGGTACCACCGTTCTCGACATAATACTTACGGGCGGCAGCTACCACAACACGAGCGTAGTCTTCATTACCCAAATAGTCTTGCCAATAGAAGTTATTCTTAGCATCTTCTGCAGAGACATTTTTGGCAGACTGTAAAGTATAGAATCCTTCACCGTCATCACCGCCTCCGGAAATAGCTTCGTTCACAACATCCCACGCAGTCACATAACCACCAGTAGCTTCCATCATACCTTCTACCCAGTTGTTCATGGCCCATGTAAGGGTATCTTTCTTTTCTTCAGGAGTCAACTCAATACTTGTCTGATTAGAAGAATATCCCTCACCTTCAGCAGATAACGCTTGATAACCATCCCAACTTGTCCACCCTGCAATCGACTGGTTTTCAAAGTTAGTAGTATAAATTTCCGATGTCCCATCAGAGAACACTACATTATCAACATAAATAGTTCCTACAAAATCACCAAAATTAAAGGTAAACTTATCTACTTGGTCAAACCCCGGCGTAAATACAAAACTTACATCTGTCCATTCTGTACCAATAGCAAATCCACCTGGATAACCTTGAGAGCCAACGCTGGTAGACTGCAAAAATATAGTACAATTGTATACATCAGTTGCTTTAACCTTGGCCGTAAAAGTGTATGCCTTTCCTTCTGTCAACGGTGTAGCAAATTGATACCACACTTGTGAACCGTAATTATTGTCTTTCTTTTCCGTATTAGTCATAGTCAAACAAAAACCAGCATTATCGTTGCCTTCCTTCCCTATTTCATAGGTATATGTACCCATCCAACTTGGCTTTGTCCAATGGGATAAATCGCCTGTATCGAACGTACCGTCTACAATAAGATTTTCGCCATCAGCAGAAGTCAATGTCACATCATCAAAACAGAGTTCCCCTTGGAACGGACCGAAACAAAAGCGCAAGCGATTGATAGGCATACTTGCTGTAAACGTAATTGAAGTCTCTTCCCATTTTTCACCAGCAGAAAAAGAAGGCAAGTATTGTGTATCACCATCAATAACACCAGGCCAAAAGTTATAGTCTACATTAGAAGTAGCTTTAGCTTTCATTGAAATCACATATTCTTTGCCTACTTCAAGCGGCGTACTTAAATCATAATAAATTTCTGCTTCCCAAGGGTCTTTTCCCGCATTCGGTACTGTAATATGCAAGAAATTGTTAGCAGCGTTTGGATCAACAGGCAAAGGTATCGGAGCAATCAATCCGTTTAGATACTTATTATTCTGCTGCGCATGCCAAGCCAGCGTATGTCCGTAAATAGTGATTCCGGCAGCTTTTGCTTCCTCTACAAACTTCGCCACTGTGCTGAAACTCATTGTTCCGTCATTAGCCACACACGAAGCGTACTTCATGGCATTACCTGCCGTCATCTCATCGAAATTAGAGATAGCCATAGTACGCACCATTTCTCCTTTCAGAAAATCACTCGCCGACAGCGCAATTCCCAACTTAAAGTCGGGACTTGCACTTCGGTCTATATATGTTTTCAATGCATCGTAAGCATTGAGATATTCATATTGGGCTATACTTTCCGGCTTCTCAGTCTTAAAGTCAACGAATTGGTCATCGGCACAAGAGGCAAGCGACAGCAATAAGCCCAAGGATAATGAGTATTTAATTGTTTTCATTGTATAATCATTTATTAACATATTTCTTATTCTTTTCATCAATATGCAATCAAGGGTAACGATAAGTGGTAAATGTGAAACTTCTATAATTCACCACATAATTCGGACCTGTATCCTTCTTCAACAATACACGTATGGTTACACTTCTGGGCGTACCGTTCAAGCTCAGATAACGCTCATTATGCAATCCTGAATATTGCAAAGAAACCTCCGAACCATCCGAAGAATAAGCTTCCCATTCATAATGCAATGAACTATCCGGCACGTCCATTACGATACGGACAAATCCGGACAAGGCATTCAGATACATCTGATTACCTAAATCAGCCGTTATTGGAGGCGTATAAGGATCAGATAGCACTGCGGTATAACTTCCCGTGATATTGACAGTCGGTCCGCTTTGTGCCCAAAGCAAAGGAGGAAGACATAAAAATATAGATATTAATATTTTTTTCATGATTGAATGTTTTTAGTTATTATCCAACATTATGTTAATTGGTCGTTTAAACGTTTCCGTTCAATTGGCGCGATACTTAGGGACAAAAGTTTCTATCTTGTTTGTTCCACGAGTCTGTAATACCAATGTATCTTTCGTAGCCACCTTTTTTATGCCAAAGTCTACACTATAATCCAGGTAGATAGCATCCCGGTCTTTACCACCCCAGGCTTTTTTCTCTCCATTTTCCACAAATTTCCCGGAACCTGTAGCTATTATTCCTGTGGTACCTGAGACAATGGTACACTCATCGTTGTCATTAAATGTCAACAGTAAATCGCACTTCATCGTTGTTCCATCAACCTCTTTTGTACTAACAGGAAAAACAGCAGTCTTCAACGAACGAGTAGTAATATCACAGACTTCATCCTTTTCCACAGATTGAGCATGACGCACAACGGTAGTTGTAGTTCCACTTTCTGTTACCTGATCTATACCGCGGCGCAAATACGAAGCATGCCATGGATTCATATATTTCACACAATAAAGCACATAGTCTTGGGGCTGCACACTCCAATAATCCGAATTGGGACGTGCTGGCGCATCACCTTCAATCAAAGGAGTACCTGTCAATATGCGGTCGGCACCAGTCTGCTTCTTCATCACCACGGGAATCACATAATTATTACTCAAGGCTTTTTCGTCAGCAAAGAAAGCATCGGTAAGTTGCACCTCCACATTCCCCCAGTGGTCACCATTATATTTAATTTTATCACCAGCCAACGTATAATATGTGGAAGGCATAGGTAATACCGGTGAACCATCTTCAAAAAAGAGGTTATCACAAAGTGTATTATCCACAGCAATATCTATAGTGATATTTCTTCCACCGTATGCCCCTCCCATTGTTGCATAAATGGCACACTTGTGCTGACGGTCAGCCGAATTATCTACTACCGGGTCATTGCCCAATACAATAGTACGCACCGGATATTGATAAGCAAAATATACACTCACACCACCCTCATAATCGGGAAAATAGTTACTTGCATTCTCACATGAAGAGAAAGCAAATGACATGGCACTCCCCAATATTACAGATAATAATTTATAGATTTTCATTTCCATATTCTTTTTGCATTTTATAATTATGTGATTACCATCCTTTGTTCTGTTGCAGATTACTCCACTTCAACATCTCACCATAAGGTATAGGTCCGTAATTCATATACTCCTTGTAGTTTCTATTTTCTACATCAATTACGGTATAGCTCAGGCTTTCGCCCACTTTGTCAATTCGTATTCCCTTAGCAGTTTCTGCCAATGGCATTTGCCAACGACGAATATCCCAAAAACGCTTATTTTCGAAACAAAGCTCAATGCGACGTTCGTTACGGATAAGTTGAGTCATCTTTTCCTTATCTCCCTTGATACTCTCCAGATAAGCGTCGCCGTTATTGGTTCCTACACCACCACGAGCACGAATAGCCTTAACTACGTCATAAGCACTATAGGTATTACTACCTTTGCCCATTGGTCCCCAAGCATCGTTGGCTGCTTCAGCATAAGCCAGAAATATTTCCGTATAACGGATACGAACAGGAATATGAAACTTAGCATTAAGTGAACTCGGATTGGCATTACAATCTTCACGCAACAGCTTACGTAGATAGTAGCCCGTACGAGTAGAGGTACTTAATTGATTCAAGTTATTATCTTGTTTGCTGTCTGCATCAGGATAAGTACCTGTGATAATGGCTTTTTCCTTAAATGTAGCTCCATTAAATAAAATATATTTTGCTAAACGTGGATCACGATTTTCATAAGGAGCGTTTTCCGAATAACCGCTGTTAGCTTTGTCTGCAACAGGATAACCGTTAGCCATAGGGAAAGCATCCACTAAATTTTGCGTAGGATTAATACGCCCGCTACCATAGAGCGTAGGAGGAAAGTTATCTTTCTCCTGCTTAATACCTATATCCCAATCTTCCGTTCCATTGCTCTTATTTCCTCTCCAAAGGATTTCAGCAGGCACTTCTCCTGAACCAAGATTATCAAGATCACTTGTATTCATATACCAAGTGTTACCCGTCGGATCAAGACCAGATACACCACCAATACGATTCAATACAGTAGCAGCATAGCTTGCAGCAGTTTCAGAAGTCACACCTGAACCTTCCCGGTAAGCCGGACTTGCAGCAAGCAAAGCTACCTGTGCCTTTATGGCTTCAGCTATTCTGGCAGTAATACGTCCGCGTTGATAAGTTCCAAAGACAAGATTATAATTACCCATCTTTGCACCGATTTCTTTGTATTTTGCAGGTACTTCAGCATCACTTTTTATATTTTCGTAATCAACAGGCAGTAATTCAACTGCTTTATTTAAGTCAGTAAATACCTGCTCTACACATGCACTGAAAGAAGCACGGGGCTGATTAAAGTCGGAACTGTTATCTTCCGGTTCCAGAAGTATCGGCACACCCAGTAACTGGCCATCTGCCGTCCAACCTCCATGAGCCATCAAAAGATAGTAATAATTCAAAGCACGCAAGGCATATGCTTCTCCGCTGAGTTTGTCTATGAACATCCTATTCGTCACCTCATTCTCAGCCCAACTTACTTGGTCTGCGATACCTAAAAATGTATTGAGGTATTGTATTGCCGCTTTACGGGCTTGCCACTGTTCCATAGGATTATTATTCGACGCCCATGAACCAAGAGCCATTTTTGAATAGCCACTCTCTTTATCATTGGTCACTGCATCGTCTGTAGCTACATCACTCACACTGGAATTGTCATACGGTAGCATAGCATATCCGTACCCCAAAAGTCCCACAGCATAATTAGGATCTGAAAGCATTTCCTCAACACCGCGATTATTCTCCTTAGCAGGTTCGAACATATCCTCGCAAGCAGAGAAAGTCGCCAGTAATACTGTAGTTAATATAATATTTCTTAGTTTCATTTTTATCATAATTTTAGATTAGAATACAGCTTTCACACCAATATTATAGAATCTGCTTTGCGGAGCACTACCCACATTCATCTCCATGTGTTTACGTTCTTTCGAGATTGTCAGCAGATTTGCACCGCTTACGTAAGCAGATAATTCATTGATGAAAGTGTTACGCAAAATACGTTTCGGCAGATCATAAGTAATCTGTACTTTCGCCAGATCGAAGCGATCAGTCTTGTACAACCAATAATCCGAAGCACGGAAGTTATTACTTGCACTTCTAGCAGATAAACGGGGATAAGTAGCAGTAGCTGCTGTTTCAGGAGTCCAACGATTGCGGACTATGGCTGAATATTTATCATCGCCATCCACCCAATAATATGAACTGTTTTTCAATCCATAAGCGCCGAAGTTACCAGTACCCAACACAAAGAGAGTCAAGTTCTTCCATTTGGTAGTAAAATTGATACCGAGTGTAAAGGGCGCACCATACCAACCACCTTTACCCAAGAAGACTTCATCTTTGTCATCAATTACATTATCTCCATTCTGATCTACATACTTGATGTCACCAGGTTGAACCGTACTACCCAGTTTCTGTTCAGGACTACTCTCAATTTCTTCCTTATTCTGGAATAATCCGGCACTCTGAAGTCCCCAGATACCATCAACAGCTTTTCCCTCACGATAACGATAGGCATCATCATAGATTTCATCACGCTTAGTAACCTTAGTATCGTAATACGTACCTGCCACACCCAAAGACAAGTCTACATCTCCAAAACGCTTGTTAGCATTTATATTGAAATCAAAGCCTACACGCTTGTTATTGTTATAGTTCATCACAGCCATAAAAGATGCTGCCGGATATCCTGTATTCAAATGTGACGGATAAAAAGTAGGTTGATTGATCAAATATCCCTCCATAGAGTTGATAAAGAATGAAGCATCGGCCGTAATCAGTCTATTCCAAAGCGAAGTTTTCAGGTTTACAGAGAACTCTTTGCGCTTGATGAACGAAAGATCGTCGTTCTGACCTCTGGTAGAGATAGTATATTTACCGGCCGGACCATCATACCATGCATAGCCATCGTTTTGAGTCCATACTGATTCATAGAGATAAAACTCATTATCACCCATTACCAAATCAATGTCTTGATTGAGGATACTACCCGATACGCTCAACAATAAATCATCTACCACAGGAGAATCTTTCAGAAAGTTTTCACCGCTTAAACGCCAGCCCAACGTCACCGAAGGAGAGAGAGCCTGACGATGTCCTTTAGCCAGCTTAGCCGAATGGATCAATGCAGCACCAAAATCTGCATAATAGCGTTGCTGATAGTTATAACCCGCCTGTAATGCCAAATTAGCATTGCTGATACGATGATATTGTGCAGAAACCGTCTGCTGGTAACCATTGGCTATAAGCATAGCTGATACATTATGATACTTATTGAAAGTATTCTGATAATTGAACTGTCCAGAAAATGCAATCGTTTGCTTATCCGCACTTCCACCCACATTCTGAGTGCCCGGCTTTTCATCATTTCCCTCCTTGCTGAGCGCTACTATAACATCTTTACCGCCATAGTTAGCCCAAGTAGGAACAAATACTGCATATTTATTATCAAAAGAAGTGGAGTAAGAAGTGGCATAATCTACAGCAAACATAGCATTGAATGAGAGTCCTTTCAGAACTTGATTAAGATCGACATTCACACCAGCATCAAACTGGAACTGACGACTCGTCCACTTACTGCTTCCGGCAGCATAACTGTCAGCAAAAGCATTAGTAGAATTAGCCTGCGTACCAGCCAAGAAATACTTTCCATCAATAATATTGGAAGTAGTGCTCAGCAGTTCCCAAGCAGCTGTAGCATTGGGATCAATCATATCCAATGGAATAAGCGGGGCCGCATATTCCGGGAAATTCGGACGTGCAGTCGATGCTATGTTCCAATAATCACCTTTCGCCGTTTTTGAATTGTAAAATGTAGCATTGGCATTAATGTAGGCATTAATAAAGCTATTGATATTTACGTCTACATTACCACGTACGTTAAAACGGTCCGTCATATTATTCTTGGCTTCACCAAAATCAAGAAAATCTCCATTACGATAATAACTCACATTACTATAAAAACGCGCACGCTTACCGCCACCAGTAATCTCAGCAGTTACTTCCGAACGATTATATGCCTTTTTTACATAATCAGAAGAATAGTAATTTATATTTGTATAACGATATGGATTCAGTCCTGAACCATGATTGTAAATATCTTCGGCCGTATAACGGAGTTTCACAGTAGGATCATCATTCAAGAGGGCTTCATTATAAAGTGTCATGTACTCAGCCGAACCTAAGTATTCAGGAAAAGCCTTCGCTACATGAAATCCGGTATTAGCTCTGACACTAACGTTCAACCCCTCTACATTACCGCGTTTTGTAGTGATTACCACCGCACCTTTAGCAGCTTTACTACCATAAAGAACCACAGCCTGGGCACCTTTCAAAAATGAAATCTGTGCAATTTCAGACGGCATAACATTGTTGGCATCACGAGGCACACCATCTACCAAAACCAAAAAACCGGCATTGTCACCGTCCATTCCCCACAATGAGTTACCATTCCAACCGCCTACATAGCCCTGCATATTATCCAAGCTGTAAGTATTATAATTCTTCTTCGTAAGTTCTTCCACATTGACTACAGAAACACCACCCAAAAGGTCTTTTTGAGCTACCTTACGAAAAGCGACCTGTACCATCGGGTCTTTTTCGTTTGCCAATGAATCGGTCTCATTCCAGTCTGTGGCCTGCGCACTGACAAACATCGGAGAAACAGCCAGCATAGCACAAAGAATGAATTTTGTTTGTATATATTTCATTGTTTATTCATTTATTATTAAACATACTTTTTAGTCCTCCACGATTACCAGCCGGGATTCTGTCCGAACTCAGGATAAAGATAAACATCATCATCAGGTAAGGGGAACCAATAATGCTTTGTACCGTATATGCGTTTCACAATCAGTTCATGACGGTAGTTAGCCACTTCAGCTTCCGCAGGGTCATTATTTTTATAGAAATCTGCACTCTCTACCCGATCGAATTCTACAGAATATTTCTCGGTATAAGGTGACTCGGTCAGCAACAGCCAACGTTGCAGGTCATTGAAGCGGAAACCTTCCATAGAAAGTTCAACAGCACGTTCACGACGAATCTCGTCCATAAATTTCTTGCTGTCTGCAATATAGGATGAATGTACTTCCTCAGCACCACAACGGGCACGGATCTTATTGATTGCGTCGAGCGAAGTAAGCGTACAGTTATCAGACTTGGCAGATGAACCGCCAAAAGCAGCACAACTCTCGGCATACATCAGGTAAATGTCTGCCAAACGCATATAAGGCAAATAAGTATGCAAGTTACTACCCCAGTCATATTCCTTATCACCTTCATTACAAGTATGGGGAACAAACTTCTGGAAAAAATAACCGGTACGGCTGCCAAGATCTGCCGAACGCATATCTGAACCTGTAGAAAGATCACAATAAGCATAAGGTTTTTGTGCATCGGACAATTTATCCTCTGCCAATACAAAATGGAAACCGTCAAATACGATATCGTGATAGAAGCGCGGATCTCTGTTCTTAAAAGGATATCTTTCATCAAATCCTGAGTTGGGATCATCAACAGGAAGACCATTTGCCATACCATACATTTTCACAAGGTTGGCAGTAGGCAAGTGTATGATTTTATCATGGGCGACAAGTCCTGCCACTTTCGGCCCCCACAATTTCGTCATATTCCAGTTACTTCCATTAAAATCCGCAGAAGGGCCACGGAAGATAGCCTCTACCGAACCGGGCATTAACCAATTCTGACGACGGGTATAGAAAATATCGGAATAACAAGTTTGGGCACCTTTTGCCTTCTCATGATCATAAACATTACTATAATTAAACTCTGCAAGCGCATATTGGGTTTGCCCACTCTCTACCAAGGCCAGCAATTCGCCAAATGCCTGTGCAGCTTTCTTACAATAAGCTTCATCATAGTTGTAAGTCTGAGTACCTCCCAACTGTGCACCGTTCTTCATCAAAGGGCTTCCTGCCCACAGATAATTCTTACCCAAATAACCCAACGCCATGATTTTATTGATTCGCAGTTGGTTCTTACCCTCTGTAGCCTTACCAGCACTGGTCTTGTCCCAGTCTACCGGCAACAAGTCTGCAGCACGACGGAAATCCTCTCCTGCTTTATCGGCACATTCTTGATAACTCAAACGTGGTAATCTCAATTCTTGCGTAGCATCGAACACCTGATCAATATAAGGCAATCCTCCCCAATAGGTCATCAGTTCAAAATGCCACCACGCACGGAAGAAATAAAGCTGACCTGCAATCAAGTCTTTTTCTTCCTGCGTACCCACCAGTTTGTCCAAATTGGCAAGACCTACATTAGCCTTGCGAATGCAATACCAAGAATGCGGCCACAAAGAGTGTTGAAACTTATCGGTAGAAGCTGGGTTGCTGGGATTTCTATACAACCAACATTGACCATTACTTTGCCAAGCACGGAAATTACCTAAGTCAGCCTGATGCGTCATGTGAGCATCACCCATGGAGTTGAAGAGTTCGTCATCACCCCAGTTCCACGAAGTACAATAGTTACATTTCTCCTTATCGGGAATACAATTATATATTTCTTCTATGAATCCCTGGAAATTACGGAAATTCTTAAATGCATCTTCTTCGGATACAGTCGATTCAGGACTTTTATCCAAATAGTCTTCGCAAGACGTCATGCCGAGCCCCACTGCAAGAGCCAAAAGGCCTGAACATAAAAGAGTCTTATATGTATATTTCATCTTGTTCATTATTATAATGTAAATTTAACACCTAAGTTATAACGTTTCACTGTGGGATAAGCTCCCAGATAACCAGCTCCGGAGAGGTTAGCTTCACGGTCATCCGGCATGCGAGTCCATAACCATAGATTATTACCATTGACATAAATTTTCAGGTTACTTAATCCCATTCTCTTGATCCAGCCTTTATTCCAAGTATAAGCTATTTCAACGTTCTTTAAACGAATATAAGAACCGTCATAAAGAGATTGGGTTCCGCCGTTATAGCTCGGCGTAGAATTCCAGCGAGGTACTACCACATCGGCATTAGGAGTATTTTTTGACCACCATGTGCCAGTGTCAAACACAGTGTTCAGTTTGCTGCCAAAACTAGTAAGCCCCACATCACGGGTTACATTGTTCACACCATAAAATTGTGCAAATGCACTGAATCCTTTCCACTCAAAACCGATGGTAGCATTAAATGTATTTTCGGGCTGACTGGTGTAGCCATAAGGAGCCTGATCTTTGTTATCCACCACACCGTCGCCATTAAAATCGACAATGTAATAGTCGCCCACCAGTTTTTGAGAATCATTAGCATCATGAGCAGGGCTACCATACAATTGGTCATAGTTTTGAATGTATCCCGCATCAATATAAGAAGTATATTGACCTACCCCGAAGCCAGCTGCTTTCTGATAGGCAGGACGCATAGCTTGGTCATCTTTCACCAACACCTTATTCTTAGCATGTGTCATACTAAAGTTACCCCAAACACGCCAGTCATTACCAAAGGTCTTATTTACACGTAATTCCAATTCATATCCATTCGTACGGATTTTACCTTTGTTAACAGAAGGAGGAGTTCCTCCGAAATAAGAAGGAATGGAACGGTCGCCACCATAGACAAAGATATTGGAACGTTCATCACGGAAGAATTCCAAACTACCAGCCAGCACTCCTTCAAAAAGCGAATAGTCAACACCAATATTCAATTTTTTCACAACCTCCCATTGTATATCCTGATTACCAATAGCAGACTCACGATACCAGGTATAGATACTTTCTGTATGGTTCAGATCCATAGTAGTGTGGCCACCATAGGCCCACTGGTTCATGTACAACCACCGACGGCTTGAATCAAACGGATCAGGTCCTAACTGGTCAGAACCAATTTCACCATAAGAAGCACGAACTTTCAACATGTCAATGATCTTCTTTTCACGGAAAAACTTCATGAAAGGTTCTTCACTGACCATCCAGCCAATAGCACCTGAATTAAAAAATGCAAAACGATTCTCTGGGCTGAACTTTTCAGAACCATTGTAAGCGCCATTGTATTCTATGAAATAACGGTCGGCATAGTTATAAGTAACACGGAAAGCCCAGTCTTCACGATAGGTTGGCATCACACTGCCTCGTGCATTTTCCTGACGACTAAATAATCCCATAGCCGTGACATCATGCTTACCAAAACTACGCATCCAGTTCAATTGCGCCTGATAATAAAGGTTACGAACCGTCTGGCTATTATCCACGGCACCGGGAGAAGTACTCCAATTGACTCCTTGTGTCCAGTCAAAACCATTATTTGTGTCATACGATTGTTCATATCTCACCTGACCGGTATCCGGATCAATCCACTTGCGCTGCGCACTATTAAACAAGTCATTGATACCACGATTGTTTTCAACAAATATATTGTCCCAAGAAACAGTGGCACGGGCAGAAAGTCCCTTAGTTATAAACTTCAAATCTTGCTCCAGTGTAAAGTCGGTATTGATACGGGTGGTTGTGAGTTGCATCGTACCACCTAAAGAAATATTTTCTGCAGAGTTCGTGGTATTTGTAACAAGTGGATACATACCCCAGCTACCATCGGAATACTGCGGCAGGAACACGTCCGGTGCAATATTGTATGCACCCGACCATTGCTGCCCAATCTGCCATTCCGAATTACCCGTATTGCTCCATGGAGCCTTACGAATAGCATTGGAGCCTGCAAGGTTCATCTTCAGTACGGTAGTCTTCGTTATATTGAAGTCCAGATTACTGCGCACATTGATACGATCGTATCCATAACCAGAGTTGTAATCACGACCATTGTCATAAATTCTAAAGAGGTCACCCTCATGTACATAATCGGCCGAAGCAAAATACTTCACAAACTTTGTACCACCACTAATATTAAGATTGGCATTGTAAGACATTGTGTTATCTTTAAACAGAGCCTTCTGCCAGTCTACATTAGGATAACGTTCTCTCTGCTCAACAGTAGTCTGATTACGATAATTGTTGATGAACGATTGGGAACGGATGTATTCCCATGAATCAGGCCTCAGAGCCAATTCATGCTCAATGGCTGTATTACGAAACAACAAAGCGTCGTAAGAATCGTACTTATTGGGAAGTTTAGAAGGAGCCTTCAGAGTGGCATTGAAACCCACATCGATTTTCGCACTGCCCTCAGCACCACGTTTCGTAGTTACAAGAATTACACCATTGGCACCCTTCACACCGTAAACAGCAGTTGCGGATGCATCTTTCAAAACTGAAATAGATTGTACAGAACTGATATCCACTGAACTCATGGGACGTTCAATACCATCAACCAACACAAGCGGATCTTCATTATTATTCCAAGAACTTGCACCACGAATCGTTATTTTAGGTTCTTCTGCACCTGGCATACCTGTACCTGTGGTAGTAACCACACCTGGTAAGTTACCCGTCAGTGCCGCACCAATATCACTGATACCAGCTGCCCGTTCCAGTACTTTACCGGTAGTTTGTGTGATAGCGCCTACTACACTGGCCTTCTTCTGCTGACCATATCCTACCACAACAACCTCTTCCAGTTGCTGTGAGTCATCTTCTAAAGTGACCTTCAAGAGTTTTTGGCCTGCAATTCTAACTTCCTGCGATTTCATTCCTATAAATGAAACTACAAGAATTACTTTGTCATCAGGAACAGTCAATGTGAAATTTCCATCTATATCTGATATTGTACCTATTGAAGTATTGTTTTTTACAACGACGGAAGCCCCAATTACCGTTTCGCCATTTCCATCGACGACTGTTCCTTTTACCGTTACTCCATTTTGTGCTAAAGTCGGTAAACAACTCAATAGCAACAAAAGAATCAAGTAAGGGATCTTTTGAATTTGTTTTGTTACATTTTTCATTACCATTAGTTTAAGATATTAATAACTACATTCTCTTCATTACATTAGCTATTAGAAATAGCTTTAACTGTCATCATACATGCATTTCATAATTACATCGGTCTTTTAAGATTAATAATTCCAGCGATTCGCATTTGCAATATTTTACATAGATTTGCATTCTTGGTCATATAGAAGTTAGAGACATTTCACAAACAACTACCTCAACTCTCAAAACATCTCTCTTCTTGGCAGCAAATGTATCCAACATAAACGGAACAATTCGCACATTCATGCTACACGTTTTTTTGACAGTATTACATCTTTCTTTTTGATGTTACATTTTTCTTTGAAAGCATTACATAATAGAATATAAAACATTTATTATAAGACAGTTACCCCCAAAACAAAATCTTATAAGCCCGGAATATATTTTACTAAAAAGCGACCTTTCAGAAGACCTTGAAACAGGTAAAAAGGAGCTCAAAAAATGAAAGAAAAAATGGTTTGTAACGTACCGAAAAAGATATGTAACCCACTTGTTAGAGGCAAAAAAACTCTCTTGTCCTATTCATTTAGCAAAAGGGCAATTAACACATTTAAAGAAATGGATAAAAAAAAACGGCTATCTATGTTAGATAACCGTGCACCTTCACTATAAATTATAGATTGAGTAGTCATGCAAATGTGCAAGTAATTTTTCGGATACGGACGACACGGAATAACGCGGATTTTAAAGGATGCGCTATGGCGATGATGAGTTGATGTGCTATGCGCCGGCGGCACAAAGCATAGTAACCTGTAACCCGTAGCTTGTAACTTAATTTAGCTCATAATCCGCCCCAAATGAATCAATTCATATTTTTTGTACACAATTTTCACTTCTTATCTTTCTTGTCTTGTCACTTTTTCCACCCCCTCTCAGGTACCTTCTGGATGGGGGGGGGGGGGGGGGGGGGGGGGGGGGGGGGGGGGGTACAATGAGTCGAAGGAGTAGCTGCGGGAAAGGAAGAAATTTACGAGTTTTTTGTAAGTATAATTACTAACAGATGAAATATACGATGAAGCATCATTTAACTCATATCGGTATGGTAATGAGTTTTCACCACAGAGTAACACAGAGTCTCACGGAATTCTATTCTTTCGATTTCAAATCGATTAAATTCTGTGAGACTCTGTGTTACTCTGTGGTGAATGAATTCATACCCGAAAAGGAATGAGCTAACTTTACATGAGCGCTTAATCCAGACTATTAATACACTTATAATGCCATTTACTTACTTCACTATTTCCATTTGAAACGGCGAAGCCGGAAGCCCTGCCTTATTCTTCAGGTTAGCCTCTTGGGGATTATCATCCCAAGCGTAACGAACCTTTACAGGCTGAATAATGTCTTCGCCCCAAACCATCACCTTATTGCCTTCTACGGCAGCCTTTGCCCATTTAAAACGTCCGTCTGCTCCTGCCAGTGCAAAACCTTTCAATTGAGTTACAGGCATTAAATCATTCGTTCCTTCTTCAAAAGAGAGAATGATCTTTCCTTCTTCAACAGATACAGATGTACATAATGGACCGCTATGAACTATATCTTTATGACCATATACCTTCTTTTTAACCTGAAGTGCCACTCTTCTTGCCAGTTCTTTCTTATTTAATGGATGAATATCATTCCACTCTCCCAAGTCTATTGCTACGACTAAAGAAGTATTAGGCAACTTCAAGGTCACTTGCCGTTGAGCCTCTCGCATACCCGCCCAACCACTCTCTACAGGCTGCAGATGCGTCTGCATAAAATTGGGTAGCTGCATAATAAAGAACGGGAGATTTTCATCTGCAAACTTCACTCGCCAATCTTTTATCATAGCAGTCAATAAAGCCTCATATTCACTTGAACGCCCTGCATTCGTCTCGCCCTGATACCACAAAGCTCCTTTAAAATGCAAATTTCGTAAAGGAGAAATCATGGAATTATACATGCCGGTCGGAATATTCTGAAAAGACACCCCACCTCTTCCGGCAGGCATTTCACAACCTAATCTATATTTCCACTGTTCCGCCAAACGAACCGTGTCTCCATCTATCGCCATACAATAAGGCTTGTCTTTGACAAAGCTGGGGCGACCACCTGAATTGATAAGACGAACCGTCACCAGATTCTCACCTGCTTTCAATACCGATGCAGGAACTTTATAAATACGTGGCGGATATTGATACGAAGTGGTACCTACAAATACACCATTCACATACACAGAGTCCGCATTCACCATACAACCCAAACGCAATATGGCATCTTTATCAGCTTGATCAGCCGTAAGACGAATATCCTGACGGAACCAATGTGAGCCACTTACCGGATAGCCATTCTTAGTGCCCAATTGATAGGAAAACATATTCACTTCCTCCCAATCGGAATCATCCAATTCCGGTTCATACCACTTGACCGGAGCATGAAGTCCTTCATCCCCTTTATACAAAGAGAGATTCCAAAACCTCGACATCATACCACCTGCCTTATTCATCAAAACCTTATATTCGTCAGAGTTATAAATATCCCTTTCACGCAAATTCTTTGGGAATTCCTGTAGAGCATCCTCACTCATCCAAGCCTCAATAGAACTTCCGCCCCAACTTGAATTAATAATCCCGACAGGAACTTTCGTCTCATTATACATCTCTATAGCAAAAAAATAAGGTAGTGCGGCATAAGACTGAGCAACCTCCGGATCCAAGGATGTCCAGTCCATCCGGGAAATATCTTCTTTCGGACCATGCAAATCATTGCCATAGGGAGTTTTAACGTAACGGATCATTGGATTTTCGTAAGCAGCCGTTTCCTTGCCAAACATATCCGCTACACGTGCCACGGTCAGTTCCATATTCGATTGCCCTGAGCACAGCCACACATCCCCTACCAAGATATCCTTTACTATCACTTCATTCACCGTCATCTCATAAGGACCGCCAGCTTTCATAGCAGGGAGCATGACCTGCCATCTGCCATTCTCATCAGCCTTTGCCGTGTATTTCTTCTTCTTAAAAGTTACCACTACATCCTCACCCGCTTCAGCTGTTCCCCATATCTTAATGGGTCTTTCACGTTGTAATACCATTCCATCCGAAAGAACGGAGGGGAGTTTAACCTTAGCTTCAGCCCATACAGAACATATACAGACCAATACTACCAATAAAGTAAATTTATATCTCATAATATTGTAATTTTTAACATTCCTACTCCTTTATCAAACTTTCAGGTGCTCCCAGGAAAGAAGGTTTCAAACCTCCCAGGTCAATCATTATTTTCTGCATAACAAGTGCCGGATCAAGCGGACGGATACGCAAGGTATGCCTTCCTTTCTTATCAAGTAAGTGTCTGCTTTGAGTAGTAATTATGTGCTCTGCCTGCAACTTGCCAAGCTCACCTTTATAATCACTGTTGATATTGACTAATTGTTCTTCACCACCATCCAAACTGACCGCATAACGCAATCCTTTATAATCATTGAAATTCAAAGTTGAAGAAAAACGAACGATAACTGTAGCATCCCCACTTTTCTCCGTTTCAAAATCATATTCCAAACACATATCTGCTCCCGGAACAGCTGTGGCAGGTGAAGTAGTGACAGCAGATAACGTACGCCCCAGGTTAGGAATTGTAATCCAATGAGCAGATGTACTGTTAGCTGAACGGGTATAATGTTCTGCTTCGATAGATACATACCCATCCGTTTCCACAAACACAGGTGGTGCGGGAGCGATACGAGGTTCGGGAACGAAAGTTACTTTAGGCATAATATTATGTTTCGGATCATTCCAGAAGCTATATCCGATATGTGTCTGATCCATGATATGATTCCATTTGCCACCGCTCATTACATGGTTATATTGATAAGTCAATACGGAGTCACGTTCAAAACACGCACGTGCCTTATCAGCCCATTTATTGGCTTGCACATCGTTGCCCTCTGCCAGTTTACGATTCATCGCTACGGCATAATACATATCATATAGGTTGGAACATGCTTGTATCGGGAAAAGTACCAATTGATCAAAAGCATCCCGATACTCGGCAGGCATCAGATAATAGAGTTTCAAGGCATCCAGGCATAATGCGGCATATTCATCTCTTACACTTTGCCATTCATTATAGTTTTCCAGACTGTAAGTCCTGTCATCCAACATTTCCGGAGTCACCCTACGATTATATTTAGTATAAGTATCAATCAGACGGGCTGCTTCTTCGGCATAGTTTCCACCAAACTGCTGACGACAGAAATCTACTGTATGCTGAAACAGATTATTTTCGTTGAAACGTTGCGGACCCCAGGCCATATCCAGGAAGAAGGTGATCGGATACTCCATTGGTTTCAGATCGCCCACATTCACCACCCACAGTTCACGTACACCATAGTCATAAGTCAGAGTCATCTGCTCCCATGTACGCTGTATCTGGGTGATATTTATCCATTTAGAGTTGCGGGGAGCTCCTACATAATCGAAATGATAATACATACCATAACCACCCTTACGGGGCTTAGCTTTCAAATCGGGTAATTTACGTACATTCCCCCAGTTATCATCACAGAGCAGCAGTGTTACATCGTCAGGTACTCGCATACCTTTATCATAATAATCCTGTACTTCCTTATAAAGTGCCCACACCTGTGGAGTTTCTTTCGCCTTCTTACCAGTAGCTTTTTCTATAATCTTCCGCTGATCTTTCACAATATTCTGTAACAGGGAAATATTTGCATCTTCACTCATTGGTTCATCACCATCACCACGCATAGCAAGGGTTATCACTGCTTCCCAATCTTTACAGCGTTCCATACCTTTCTGCCAGAAGTCACGTAATACAGCAGCATTTGTGTTATAGTTCCATTCCCCTGTTCCACGACGTTTCCAGTCTTTCTGAGCCTGTCCCATCGGTTCATGGTGAGAGGTACTCATTACAATTCCCATTTCATTGGCCAACGGGCCATTCATCGGATCATCATCATAGAAGGCACTGTTCCACATAGCAGGCCACATAAAGTTTCCTTTCAAGCGAAGCACCAATTCGAATACAGTTTCATAGAATTTACTGTTAAAACCACCGAAAGTAGCACTGGCCCATCCACCCAAAGAAGGCCATTCATCATTCAGGAAAATACCGCGATACTTCACAGCAGGCTCACCATCCGTATAAATTCCTTCCTTGATAGATATAACATCATGTTTTTCTACCGGTACATCCGCCCAGAAATACCAGGGAGATACTCCCATCTGCCGGGCAAGTTCATAAATGCCATAAATAGTACCACGTTTATCACTACCGGCAATCACCACTGCTTCTTCTACTCCGTCTATGGGATTTTTCACAGTCTGTAGAATATACTTCTCACGTTTGCCCTGCAAATCAGCCGCATTGATCTTCCCGGACTGCAACAGTTGTTTAATCCAAGAACTATTTTCTATAGAACCGACAATCAACATACGCTTCGCGGATGCAGAGTAAATAATTTCAGGTGTAACACCCGTTACCTTACCCGCATCTGTCTGCAAATTTACTACGGCACGCACTACACCTTTATCTTCCTGCGGATCTATCAATATGGGATAAGCTTTTCCCTGCTGTATCCAGACAAAACCACTCCCCTCATTTGCTACAAACCGTTCTGTTGCAGATAATGGCTGTAATAGCACTAAACTCATCAAGCAATAGATAACCCAACTAATTTTTGTTTTCATGGTATGATACTTTTTAATTAATTTCTGTCTTGTACAAAAATAGTCTATTACAATATATTTTCTTGTTCCGCATGTTCCCACTTACTATAGTCGATGTTACATCCGGCATTTTCATGTTACATAAATTTCCATTCATGTAACATCTGCCCTGCAAACAACCATAATTACCAAAAAGAATCCGCATTTTGTGATTTTCCTCATTCTTCTCTGACAAATATAGCAAGAAACAATTTTAATATTCATAAACATGAAACATCTATTTCGTAATTTATTGCTTATAGCATTTATCGTATGCTGTAATTTTCAACAGGCTCTTGCACAACAGATGCCTCCTATTCCAATCGATTCCAATGTACGCATTGGAAAACTGGATAACGGCCTAACTTACTATATCCGCAAAAACAATCTCCCCGCCGAACGGGCAGACTTTTATATCGCTCAGAAAGTAGGTTCCATCCAGGAAGAAGAGAACCAACGCGGTCTGGCACATTTCCTCGAACACATGTGCTTTAACGGAACCACCCATTTCCCGGGTGATGCCCTGAAACAATATCTGGAACGCATCGGAGTTAAGTTCGGTGAAAACCTGAATGCCTACACTGCAGTAGATGAAACCGTATATAATATTTCGAATGTACCTGTCAATACTCCGGGAGCCATCGATTCTTGTTTATTAATTCTGCACGACTGGAGCAATGACCTGACTCTGGACCCTAAAGAGATTGATAAAGAACGCGGAGTCATCAACGAAGAATGGCGTACACGCATGAGTGCAGTGCAACGTTTCCAGGAAAAGTTGCTTCCTGCCATGTTTGCCGGTACCAAGTATGCTACTTGTTTCCCCATTGGAACCATGGATGTAGTGATGAACTTCAAGCCGCAGACACTAAGAGACTATTATGAAAAGTGGTATCGTCCCGATTTGCAAGGCATTATTGTGGTGGGAGACGTAGATGTAGATGCCATCGAAGCACAGATTAAGAAACTGTTCGCCGATGTCCCCGCACAGCCCAATGCCGCCAAACGCGAATATTATCCGGTAAACGACAATAAAGAACCGATTGTGCTGATTGCCCGAGATAAAGAACAGCCCCATATCCAAGCTATCATCTTTAACAAACACGAAGCAACTCCCGACTCGGAGAAAGGCAATATGAATTATCTGATACAAGACTATGCCATCGACCTCATCAATAACATGCTGAATGCCCGACTGAACGAACTGCTTCAAGCTGCCAACCCTCCGTATATCTACGCAGGAACCTATGATGGAGATTTCTTCGTTGCAAAAACCAAACAAGCCTTTACCGGCATTGTTGTTTGCAAAGAAGATGCAGTGGAAAACGGTATCACCACCCTGGTTCGCGAAATGGAACGTGCCCGTCAGTTTGGCTTCACCGAAAGCGAATACCAACGTGCCCGTGCCGAGTATCTGCGCAATATGGAATCTGACTACAACGAACGTGATACACGTAGGAACGAGGTATTTATTGATGAATATGTACGCCACTTCCTTGACAACGAACCCATACCGGGTATTGAAAACGAATACGCCATCATCAACCAAATAGCTCCGGCCATCCCCGTACAAGCATTGAATCAGATGATGCAGATGTTGATAACAGATACCAACCAGGTAGTCGCCATTTTCGGTCCCGAAAAAGAGGAACTGAAAATGCCGACAGAAGAAGCTATCAAGAAGATTCTGAAAGATGTAAAAGCCGAGAAGCTGACTCCGTATGTAGACAAAGTATCAGACGAGCCCTTGATGAAAGAAGCCCCGAAGGGTGGAAAAATCATCTCCGAACAAAAAGATGATGTATTCGGCACTACCATACTGACATTATCCAACGGAGTAAAAGTTATCATCAAGAAAACTGACTTCAAAGCTGATGAGATTACCATGAAGGGTGTAAGCCTGGGAGGAAGTTCACTGTTTCCCAACTCTGAAATCATCAACATCAACGGTTTGGATGCCGTTTCTGCAGGCGGTTTAGGCAATTTCAGCGCTGTAGACCTTGAAAAAGTATTGGCAGGCAAAAGGGCTTCCGTAAGTTACGGTATCGGTGATAAGACCGAAACTGTCAATGGCTACTGTTCTCCGAAAGACTTTGAAACGATGATGCAACTCACCTATCTGACATTCACTGCTCCGCGCCGTGATGATGAAGCTTTTGCATCTTATAAGAACCGCAACAAAGCAGCATTACTGAACCAGGAAATGAACCCGAACGTTGCATTCAGCGACAGTATTACCTTTGCATTGCAAATGGGACATCCCCGTACCATCCGCATGAAGGCCGATATGATTGACAAGATGGATTATGATAAAATCCTGGCAATGTACCAAGACCGTTACAAGGATGCCAGCGACTTCACCTTTATCTTCGTAGGCAATGTAGACGTTGAAGAAATGAAACCGCTTATTGCCGAATATCTTGGAGCATTGCCTGCCATCAACCGTAAAGAATCATTTAAGGATAACAAGATAGAATACCGCAAAGGTGTATATAAAAATGAGTTCATCCGTGAACAAGAAACAGCTAAAGCCTCTAACTTCGTCAGTTTCATCGGTACGTGCAAATATGATTTAAAGAATTCCATTCTGCAGGACATGACTTGCCAGATTATGGATTTAGTTTATACCGAGAAAGTACGCGAAGATGAAGGCGGAACTTATGGGGTATATGTAGGTGGCAATCTCTCCAAATATCCAAAGGAAATAGCCGGAATACAAATTGTTTTCGATACAGCACCTTCTAAGAGAGAGAAACTGATGAAAATCATCTTTGCCGAGATAGAGCACATATCCAAAGAGGGGCCGTCTCAAGCCAATCTTAATAAGGTGAAGGAGTTTATGCTGAAGAAGCATGCCGAAAACCTGAAAGAAAACAGCTACTGGATGGGAAGTATTGATGAATACTTGTTCACCGGAATGAATCCGATAAAAGACTATGAACAAATAGTCAACAGTATTATGGCAAAAGATATTCAAAAGTTTGCCTCTGACCTGTTCAAACAGAAAAATGAGATAGAAGTCTCAATGATCAGTCCGGATAAAAAATAATAGTATATACCTGAACCTCTTAATAATATATTTTCGTTATCG